>Ga0209023_10000048_pt1 | contig 202540 bp, 174 predicted proteins | sample LakOneMetagenome_FD_187468 | JGI IMG/M metagenome (GOLD analysis project Ga0209023, IMG submission 187468) | Freshwater and sediment microbial communities from Lake Erie, Canada (SPAdes) (version 2) | ecosystem: Environmental > Aquatic > Freshwater > Lentic | place: Lake Erie, Canada... | reverse complement strand
TGAAGCGCTCCGTCTCCTGGCGGTTCTCGGCCAGGTGGCGCGTGTAGACCGCCAGTTCGTTGGCCGACATGCGCTCCGGGTCCGAGCGCGACACCGACAGGATCTTCGGCGTGATCTCGGATTCCAGATCGAGGGTCGGCAGCTTGCGCGTGCTGACGCCGGCGGTGTCCTGGCCGAAGCGGTTCTGGATGGTCTGGCCGTTCGGCAGCGGCGTGCCCGGCGCCGGCAGGCTGCGGCTGTTGGTGAACTGCGTCTCGGTCACGTCCTGCAGGCGCCAGGTGTGATCGCCGCCGAAGACCGCGCTGGCGGCCGTGATCAGGGCCCGCATCCGCATGCTGTTGTCGAACTCGTACAGGCGCACGTCGACCAGCTGGCCGTCCGGGCGGATCTGGCGCGCATTGAAGAAGCGCGAACCGGTCACCGGGCCCTTCGGACCGCCTTCGTGGATGGTGTCCTTGGTCCACATCCCGGAACGGAATTCGGCCGACACCGTGGCGCCCTTGGACGACAGCCGCACGCGCTCGGCCAGCGGTGCGGTGCGCGGGGTGATCAGTTCGCCGAAGATGAAGGTGATCACGACGAACACGATGCCGATCTTGAACAGGATCCAGGCCACCATGCGGGTCGACATCGACGAGGCGCGCATGATCGTGAATTCCGAGGTCTGGGCAAACTGCGCCATCGTGTAGATGGTGCCCAGCAGGGCCGCGATCGGCATCACGCGGTACATGTTACCGGGCACCAGCATCAGCACGTAGAGCAGCGCATGCTGGAGCATGTAGCCGCCCTTGCCCACCGAGGGCAGCTCGCCGGTCAGGTCCATGAAGGCGGCCAGGGCCAGGAAGGCCACCAGCACGAAGGCCACGGCCTGCGCGATGGTGACGAAGAAGTAGCGTTCGAGGATCTTCATTTCACGCCCTCCTTCACGGCGGCGCTTTGCAGCAGGCGGCGGCGCTTCCAGGCGTTCGCCAGCAGCAGCGGGTGCCAGCGGTGGTGGATGTTCATGCGCCAGGCGAACAGGGCGAGCGCGGCCAGCAGCACCAGCAGGTGCAGCGGCCACCAGGCCATGCCGAAGCCGACCTTGGCCTGCTTGACCGCCTGCTCCGCGGCCTTGGTCAGGTTCAGGTAGGTGAAGAAGATCAGCAGCGCCAGGATCAGGTTGGCCGAGGCGCCGGCGCGCGGGTTGACGAAGCCGAGCGGGATCGCCAGCAGCATCAGCACCACGCACATGATCGGCCAGGTGAGGCGGTACTGGATTTCGGCGTCGGCGTACTGGTTGCGCGGCATGGCCAGCAGCGCCGGCGTCGACAGGCCTTCAACCTTGAACTCGCCCATCACCGGGGCCTGGGTGGCGACGCGCATGCGGTAGCGCTCGAACTCCATCGACTGGAAGTCCGGCTTGCCCGGCGTACCCTGGTAGCGGCGGCCGTTTTTCAGCACCAGGTACTGGCCGCCCTTGCCGTCCGGTTCGATCTGGCCTTCCTTGGCGACCACGGTGGTGGTCACGCCATGGTCGATGGTGTTGACGAAGACGTTCTGCACCACGGTGGTGGAGCGCGCGGCCGAGCTTTCGACGAAGAACACACGGTCGGCGGCGGCCGATTCACGGAACTGGCCGGGCGCCACGCGCTGCAGGTCTTCGCGCTTTTCGAAGCGCTCGGTGAATTCGTTGCTCTTGAGCTGGGCCCAGGGAATCGCGACCAGCGAGATGACCGCCACCAGGATCACCACCGGCAGGCCGAAAAGCAGCACCGGCGCGATCCAGCGCGTGAGCGACTGGCCGGACGCGAACCAGACCACCATTTCGGAGTCGCGGTAGCTGCGCGTGATCACGACCAGCACCGAAATAAAGCTGGTGAGGATCAGGATAGTTGGCAGATAATTCAGCACCGCAAAAGCGATCAGCGCCAGCACGTCGCCGGACGCGACCTTGCCTCCTGCGGCCCGACCGAGGATGGTGATCAGGGTCCAGGTGACGAGGATGGAAAACAGGACGGTGAAGGTTGCGCCGGCCACACTGGCCAATTCACGCTGTAGGGCGCGTCGGAAAATCATTCGATCGTTATAATTGCAGGTTAGGCAGTTACGCAGTTACCAATACGGAGAACCCAATGGACTTTAGCATAAAAGCATTCGACACAAAAAACACGCTGGGCGCAGCCAAATCGGGCTGCATCGCAGTCGCTGTGTTCGAGAACAAGAAACTGTCGGAGGCCGCCAAAGCCCTCGACCTGAACGGCGAGATCGCTGCCGCCGTCAAGTCGGGTGACATCTCCGGCAAGGCCGGCACGACCCTGCTGCTGCGTGGCGTGGCCGGCGTCGGCGCCGCCCGCGTTCTGCTGGTCGGCATGGGCGCGGATGAAGCCGTGAGCGAGAAAAGCTTCGCAGGCGCCGTCGGCGCCGCACTGAAAACCTTCTCCACCCTCGGCGCACAGGATGCCATTATCGCATTCCCGCTGGAGAATGTGAAAGAGCGCGACCTGGCATGGGCGATCCGCAGCATCGTGGTCGCCGCCAACGAAGCGGAGTTCCGCAGCGACGGCCAGAAGAGCAAGAAAGATCCGGCGCCGACCGGCGTGCGCAAGCTGGCCATTGCCGTGCCGCAGGCAACCCCGCAGGTCAAGGCCGTGCTGGCCCAGGCCCAGGCCATCGCCAACGGCATGAACCTGACCAAGGAACTGGGCAACCTGTCGCCGAACGTCTGCACCCCGACCTACCTCGCCAACACCGCCAAGAAGCTGGGCGCCGACTACGGCTTCGACGTCGAAGTCCTGGAACGCAAGCAGCTCGAAGCCCTCAAGATGGGCAGCTTCCTGTCGGTGACCCGCGGCAGCGAAGAGCCGCCGAAGTTCATCGTCCTGAAGCACAACGGCGGCAAGAAGAACGAAGCGCCGGTGGTCCTGGTCGGCAAGGGCATCACCTTCGACAGCGGCGGTATTTCGATCAAGCCGGGTCCCGGCATGGACGAGATGAAGTACGACATGTGCGGCGCCGGCTCGGTGCTGGGCACCTTCCGCGCGATCGGCGAGATGGGCATCAAGCTGAACGTGGTCGGCATCGTCGCCGCCTGCGAGAACATGCCTTCGGGCCGCGCCACCAAGCCGGGCGACATCGTCACCGCGATGAACGGCACCACCATCGAGATCCTGAATACCGACGCCGAAGGCCGCCTGGTGCTGGCCGATGCGCTGACCTACGCCGAGCGCTTCAAGCCGGCCGCCGTGGTCGACATCGCGACCCTGACCGGCGCCTGCATCGTCGCACTGGGCCACCATAACTCGGGCCTGTTCACCCGCCACGACGACCAGCACAACGCGCTGGCCGACGAGCTGATGGACGCCGGCAAGCAGACCGGCGACACCGCGTGGCGCCTGCCGATCGGCGAGCAGTACAACGAGCAGCTGAAGTCGAACTTCGCCGACCTGGCCAACATCGGCAGCCCGGGCGGCGCTTCGTGCACTGCAGCCGCCTTCCTGGAAAACTTCACCCGCAACTACCCGTGGGTCCACCTGGACATCGCCGGCACCGCCTGGAAGTCGGGCGCGTCGAAAGGTGCGACCGGCCGTCCAGTGCCGCTGCTGACGACCTTCCTGCTCAATCGTGTGTAATCCACGCGCTTGACGAAAAAAAGGACGCCTCGGCGTCCTTTTTTATTTGTGACCCGGATTCAAAAGAGCGGCGCGCCGCGGTCGGCAGAATCGCCCTCCCCCGGCTTGGCCGGACGCATGTAGACGGTCACGGTGGGCGCGTAAGCGTAATTGCCTTCGACGTAGTCGCGCAGGCCGGCGCTGAACAGGATGTCGCCGACCAGGCGGTTGGAGCGGTAGTGCGCGCCCCACCACTCGTCGGCGCTGCCGACGCCGTCGCGCTTGCAGTAGACCGCCAGCGGCTTGCTGCTGCGGGTGACGGTGACGCGTCCCGGCGCGACCACGAACCAGCGTCCGAGGTCGTTCGCCAGCAGGCAGCCGACGCCGGCGACTTCGCGGTGGTCGAGGATGGCGTGCACTTCCAGTTGCTGCTCGGGAGAGTCGCCGCCGTTGATACCGTTGATGCCGCCGCTGCCGACGCAGCCGGCGAGGCCACCGCCCAGCGCGACGGCGAGGGTGGCCGAGAGAAGAAATCTGTTCATGCGCCGTTTACGGCAGCGCAGCCGCAGACATGAGCGCAAAACGGGGCACCTGCGCCCCATCCAGCTCGACCGTTTCGAAAAAGGCGGCCTTCGGACGGACCCAGATGCGTCCGTCCTCGCCCCGGTAGACCATCACCGGCGTGTGATCCGCCTCGAGCTCGGCCTCGCAGACCAGCTCGTACACCCCGCCCTTGTAGTGGCGGTAGCGCATCAGGTCTGTTCTTCGACCTGACGGCTCTGGCTCTGGCTCTGGCTCTGGCTTTGGGCCTGGCTTTTCTTCTTGAGGCTCTGGATGACGCGGACGATGCCTTCGACACCGGCGGTCTCGTCGAGCTCGCTGAAGGCATCCAGCACCTCGTTCAGCACGCGGTTGCGCACCGCGGCTTCATCGGCCAGCATCACCGGGGCCTTGTCCTCGCTTGGTGCGAACTTCTGCGCCTGGGTGGCCTGCTGCGCGTCGACGGCCTTGGCGCCATGCGCCAGAGCAGCCTGCCAGATCAGCCAGCGGCGTTGGGTTTCGTACACCAGGTACTCTTCCGGCTTATCCTCACGGCGCCGGACAATGTGGCCATCGCGTTGGGCCCATGCTTCGAATGCTTGACGCATTGCTGTCCTTTACAAAAGCTGTGTGCAAATCCTGCTTTCGGATCCGCGATCGTTACACACCTGCCAATCGCCGGTGAATCCATCCCCGGCCCAGGCAACCCCATCAAAAGCAATGAATTGCCAAGAGATACTTGACTTCAAAGAAATATGCAAATACTACAAGCTATATTGGCGTACTGCAACTATTTCTTCCAGAAGGGAAAAAGATACGTAATCGCTCCCTCTCTTGCCGCGATTGTTACATCTTGTCACAGTTCGGCCGAGTTTGCCAGACTTGGGGAATATATTTTTCTCATCAAGCAATAATTCTACGACATCAAGGTTGCTTTCTCTACAAATAATTGCACTAGTGCATAGGTTTACGTCAATACATTTCAGAAAAACAACGTCCCTTGCGAATTCACGTCGATAGTTGTTAAGCAAAATGCATTCCTTGTTATAGATTTTCTTTTAAATCAAAGGTTTACAAATATGTCTGCAAGCCGGATCGAAGAACTTGTAAGCAATTCCGACAGGAATGCAAATCAGGCTTTTCCTGTCGAGATATCTGACACTTTGCATTGGCAGAATCATTGAGTTTTTTGCAAGTATCTGAATACTTGAAGAATTTTTGCTGGCATAGGAATTGCTGAGCAGATAACTCTCGTCCAATTTGCGGAGTAACTTATGATCAAAAAGCTTCTCGTCCTTGCTGCCGGTGCTGTTTTTTCTCTTAGCGCTTCCGCCGCTTACGTCCAATACGATTTCCACTATGCGGCGCCGGCTGGCTCCGGGCTCAGCGGTTTATCGGGAATCCTGGTTCAGCACGATGACGATCAGTCGATTGCGTACTTCTCGCTCCGCCTGGACGATCCGAATGCGCAGCATGTCCTCGCCGATCCGCGCGAGCGCGATCCCTATCAGAACGGCTATGGACAGTGGTTCAAGCCATTCAAAAACGAAGGCTGGGTCCAGATTACCAACGAGAGTACTTACTTCCTTGGCAATGGGCCGACTAATTTCCGGATCGCCGATGGCTATGGTGGGGACCACTCGACCGACCTGAACGTCAGCTTCGCGCCCACGATGCAGGGCGACTTCGTGTACACGGCAACGTACAGCGCGAGCCTGTATTTCAACCAGCCTCGCGTCATCTTCTCCGGTACGGTGACGGGCAGCGCCACCAAAGGATCGATCGATCCCTCATTGGCGGCTTACCTCGACCTCTACGGCGGTTATGATCCGGCGGTGCCACGCATCGTTCCCACCTACATCGGTCCTGCCGAAGTTCCCGAGCCGGCCAGCCTTGCTCTCATCGCCGCCGGCGCGCTTGGCGCAGCCGGCGCCGCGCGCCGCCGCAAGGCCAGAGGCTGATCGCCAGCAAGAGCAGGCGATCAGGTATCATGCGGGCGCCGCCGTCCATCCAAGATCGGCGGCGCCCGTGTGAACACTCCCTTTGAGACCTCGATGAAGATAGCCACCTGGAACGTCAACTCCCTGAAAGTCCGTCTGCCTCACCTGCTGCAATGGCTCGCCGCCAACCCGGTCGACGTGCTCTGTCTCCAGGAAACCAAGCTCACCGACGACAAGTTCCCGGTCGCCGAGATCAACGCTGCCGGCTACGAAGTCGCGTTCACCGGCCAGAAGACCTATAACGGCGTCGCCATCCTGTCCCGGCATCCGCTGACCGATGTGGTGCGCAACAACCCGCACTACCCCGACGAGCAGCAGCGCCTGATCGCCGCCACCGTGCAGGGCGTGCGCATCATCTGCGCCTATGTCGTCAACGGCCAGGCGGTCGGCTCCGACAAGTTCGCCTACAAGATGGCCTGGCTGTCCGCGCTACGCACCTGGGTGCAGGAAGAGATGGCGGCGCATCCGGACTTCGCGATCCTGGGCGACTACAACATCGCCCCCGACGACCGCGACGTCTACGACCCGGTCGAATGGGCCGGCGCGATCCACTGCTCGGAACCGGAGCGCACCGCGCTGGGCGAGCTGACCGCACTGGGCCTGAGCGACGCCTTCCGCCTGTTCGACCAGCCGGAAAAGCAGTACAGCTGGTGGGACTACCGCATGATGGCCTTCCGCCGCAACCGCGGCCTGCGCATCGACCACATCCTGCTCTCGAGCAGCCTGGCGAAGCGCTGCACTGCCTGCACGATCGACCGCGAGCCGCGCAAGTGGGAGCAGCCGTCCGATCACACGCCGGTGATCGCCACCATCGAGTAAGAGCGTTACGCGCTCTAAGCTTGCTCGGCAGTACTGGAATGCCGCCTTCCCCGCCCCTGTGCTAAGGTCATGACCACATTGGCCGACTCACTTTGCAGGAGGAAGGATGGACCGTTTCAAAGACAAGACCGTCATCGTTACCGGCGCAGCGTCCGGCATCGGCCTGGCCACCGCCCGGCGTTTTCTCGATGAAGGCGCGCGCGTCGTGATGCTCGACATCGACGAGGCCAAGCTCAAGGAAGCCGCTGCCGGCCTGCCGCAGGACCGCGTTCTGGTACAGGCTGGCGATACCGCCGACAAGGCCACCGCCGCCGCTACCGTCAAGGCTGCCGTCGAGCGCTTCGGCGGGCTGCATGTCCTGATCAACAACGCCGGCGTCGCGGTCGAAGGCGACATCATGCAGACCAGCGAAGAGGACTTCAACCGCGTCCTGGCGGTCAACGTGGCCGGCTACTTCCACATGGCCAAGGCGGCGATGCCCGAACTCGTGAAGGTACGCGGCTCGATTGTCATGACATCTTCCGTCTCCGGCCTGGGCGGCGACTGGAACACCTTCGCCTACAACACCTCGAAGGGCGCGGTCAGCAACATGGTGCGCGCGATGGCGCTGGACGCGGGCAAGGACGGCGTACGGGTCAACGCGGTCAATCCGAGCTTCACCAGGACCGGCATGACCGAGGACATGCTGAAGGATGCCGAACTGGTCGCCAAGTTCAAGGAACGCATGCCGCTCGGCGCGCCCGAGGAACCGGAAGGCGTGGCGGCGGTGATGGCCTTCCTGGCCAGCGAGGATGCGCGCCTGATCACCGGCGTCAACCTGCCGGTGGATGCCGGCGTCACGGCCTCGAACGGCCAGCCGCCGATGTAAGTTCCATCAAGCCGGCCCCGGCTTGGCGAACAGATAGCCCTGCGCCAGGTCGCAGCCTTGTTCGCGCAGCAGCGCGAGCTGGGCTTCGGTCTCCACCCCTTCCGCCACCACGGACAATTGCAGGCTGCCGGCCAGCGCCATGATCGCGGCGACGATCGCCCGGTCCTCGCTGCTGCTCTCCAGGTCGCGCACGAAGGCGCGGTCGATCTTGATCTTGTGGACCGGGAAGCGCTTCAGGTAGGCCAGGCTCGAATAGCCGGTGCCGAAGTCGTCGATCGACAGGCGGATGCCCATGCTGGAAATCTGCGCCAGCGTGTCCAGGGTCTGGCGGCCGTGCTGCATCAGCGCGGTCTCGGTGATCTCGAATTCCAGCATGGCCGGGTCGATGCCCGTCTCCGCCAGGGTGCGCCGGATGGCGTCGATCAGGCCGCGGTGCATGAACTGGCGCGCCGACAGGTTCACCGCCAGTGGCACCGGCGTCCGTCCGGCGCGCTGCCAGGCCATCGCCTGTTCGCAGGCGGCGCGGATCACCCATTCGCCGACCGGCACGATCAGCCCGTTCTCTTCCAGCATCGGGATGAAGTCGTCGGGCGCGACCATGCCGTGGCCGGGACGGCGCCAGCGCAGCAGTACTTCCATGCCCTGCACGCTGCGGTCGCGCGTGCAGACGATGGGCTGGTAGAACAGCGTGAACTCGTCGCGCTCGAGCGCGCCGCGCAGGCTGGTCTCGAGCTCGAAGTGGCGCGCCGCGGCGGCGTTCATGTTCTCGGCGAAGAACTGGTAGTTGTTGCGGCCGGACGCCTTGGCGTGGTACATCGCGGCATCGGCCTTGCGCATCAGGGTCTCGACGTCCTCGCCGTCGTCCGGGCACAGGCAGATGCCGATCGAGGGCGAGATGTGCAGGCTGCGGCCCTCGAAGCGGACCGGCTCGGCCAGCGCGGCGATGATCTTCTCGCCGACCAGTGCGCATTCCTCGGGCGCACGCACGCCCGGCACCAGCACCACGAATTCGTCGCCGCCCAGGCGCGCCACGGTGTCGACCGCGCGCACCACGCGGCACAGGCGGTTCGCGACTTCCTTCAGCAGGTGGTCGCCGGTCAGGTGGCCGAGCGAATCGTTGATGGTCTTGAAGCGGTCCAGGTCGATGAACATCACCGCCAGCTTGCGGCCGTCGCGGCGCGCCGCCAACATCGCCCGGTCCAGGCGCTCCGACAGCAGCGCGCGGTTCGGCAGGCCGGTCAGCGCGTCGTGGTAGGCCATGTGGTGAACGCGGGCCTCGGCCTGGCGGCGTTCGACGATTTCGGCCTGCAGCTGGCGGTTGGCGCCGGCCAGTTCGGCGGTGCGCTCCTCCACTCGCACTTCGAGCTCGTCGCGTGCGCGGCGCAGGGCGTCGGCCGCTTCGCGCTGATCGGTGACGTCGTCGATCAGCCACACGCTGCGGCCGCCGCGCTCGGCCATGTCGAAGGGCCTGCCCGACAGGCGCGCCCAGAAGCGCGTGCCGTCGCGTCGCGCCAGCTGGTATTCGGCCATGTGCACCCGGCCCGACATGAAATCGCAGCGGGTCTGGCGGCGCGCCGTTTCCCAGGTCTCGAGGTCCGGATACAACGTGCGCACGTTGGCGCCGTCGATGTCGCCGTGGCGGTAGCCGAACAGCTCTTCCATCTTGCGGTTGCAGCGCAGCGTGCGCCCGTTCTCGACCACGGCAATGCCCAGCACCGCGTTGTCTAGGATGGCCTGGTTTTCCAGCACGGCGTTGCGCAGCGCTTCCTCGTCGCGCTTCTGGCGCGTGCGGTCCTCGATCATCCAGATCATGGTTCCGGTGCCCGGCGTGCTGTGGTTGACCGGATAGCCGATCAGGTTGATCCACATCTGCGAGCCGTCCTTGCGCACCGCGACGGTCTCGGTCTGGAACGGCTTTCCTTCGGCCAGCACCTGATAAGCGTGCTCGCCCAGTTCCGCGAATTGCCTGTCGTCGGCGTACATGATCCGCGTCGACATGCCGACCGCCTCGGTCTCCCCATAGCCGAACAGCTTGGCGAAGCAGCTGTTGTAGGCCGTGATCCTGCGCTCGCGCGAGAAGTAGATGCCGATGGGCGCATTGGTCATGATCGCCTGCACTTCGCGCAGCGCCTGGCGCGCTTCGGTGACGTCTTCCAGGATCCAGATGGTGCCGGCTTCGCGCGAGGTCATGTCGACCGCCTTGGCGCGGATGCGGCACCAGATCAGCGAGCCGTCGAAGCGGCGCAGCTGGATCTCGGACCGCTCGAACAGTTCGCCGGCGGTCAGGACCCGGATCGCGTCTTCCATGAAGCCTTCGTACTGCGCGCGCGAGACGAAGAACTCGCAGGGATCGCGCCCCACCAGCTGGTTGGGCTGGTAGCCCATCATGTGCGCCATGCGCGGGTTGCAGGACTTGACCAGGTGCGGCAGCGTGACGACGATGCCGACCGGCGCATGCTCGAGCACGACGGCCTGTTCCAGCTGGGCGCTGCGCAGTGCGTTTTCCACGCCGTCGCCCTGCCCGGCGTCCGGCAGTTCGCCGAACACGAAGGTGGCGCCCGGGATGCCGGCCGCCGCGGGCAAGGGCTGCGCCCGCATCTCGACCGCCATCTCGGCCCGCGCTTCCGGGCTGCCGGTGGCCAGCAGGCCGCGCCAGCGCCGTTCGCCGCCTGCAGCCAGGCCGGCCTCGTGCGCGGCCTGCGGCATGCTGCGCGCGCAGAACAGTGCCGGCAGGCTCAAGCCCTCGACCGGCGCCCCATGCAGCCGCTCGAGCGCCGCATTGGCCGCCCAAATCATCCCCTGCGCGTCGCAGGCGCAAGCCGGCGCTGCCAGCAGCGCCAGCGCCTCGGCCACCATGGCCGGTTTGCTCGTTACACGATCCATCCCTGTTCCATTCTCCGGGTCCCTCGAGGGACCTCTTTCCGGGGAGAATCATAAACCAACAATCGGTTGGCAAATATCAAACAAGCAAAAAAAAGCCCGCCATGTTGCATGGCGGGCTCAGTCTCTGATCAAAGCGGCTAACAAAAGCTGCAGGGCAAGGCGCATCGTCGAAGACAGTACATATGTACGGCGAGACGATGCAACGCCGCCATGCGGGTTTTGTTAGACGCGCGTTAGAAAGTGTCGCCGGGGACTCTGATAAAGCCTTCCATCAGCACGCGTGCGCTGCGGCTCATCACGGCCTTCTTGACGACCCAGTCGCCGCTTTGCGCATCCTGCTCGGCCTGGGCGCCGACCCGCAGCGTGCCGGACGGGTGGCCGAAGCGCACTGCCTCGTGCGCGCGGCCGCCCGCGGCCAGGCTGACCAGGGTGCCGGGGATGGCCGCCGCGGTGCCGATCGCCACCGCCGCCGTGCCCATCATCGCGTGGTGCAGCTTGCCCATCGAGAGCGCGCGCACCAGCAAGTCGATGTCCTGCGCGGCTACCTGCTTGCCGCTGGACGCCGTGTAGTCGCCCGGGGGCGCCACGAAGGCCACCTTTGGCGTGTGCTGGCGCTTGGCCGCCTCTTCCAGATGCTGGATCAGACCCATGCGCATGGCGCCATACGCGCGGATCAGCTCGAACATCGCCAGCGCCTTCGGGTCGCCGTTGATGTCGTCCTGCAGCTCGCTGCCCTTGTAGCCGATGTCGGCCGCGTTGACGAAGATGGTCGGGATGCCGGCATTGATCATCGTCGCCTTCAGGGTGCCGACGCCGGGGACTTCCAGCTCGTCGACCAGGTTCCCGGTCGGGAACATGGCGCCGCCGCCCTCGCCTTCCGCCTCCGCCGCCGGGTTCATGAATTCGAGCTGGACTTCGGCCGCCGGGAAGGTCACGCCGTCCAGTTCGAAGTCGCCGGTTTCCTGGACCTCGCCGTTCGTCACCGGTACGTGCGCGACGATGGTTTTACCGATATTGGCCTGCCAGATCGTGACGGTGACGGTGCCGTTTTGCGGGATGCGTTCCGGGTCGATGAAGCCGTTGGCGATCGCATACGGGCCAATCGCCGCCGACAGGTTGCCGCAGTTGCCGCTCCAGTCGACGAAGGGCTTGTCGATCGAGACCTGGCCGAACAGGTAGTCGACGTCGTGGCCGGGGCGCGTGGATTTCGCCACGATCACCGTCTTGCTGGTGCTCGAGGTCGCGCCGCCCATGCCGTCGATCTGCTTGCCGTAGGGGTCGGGGCTGCCGATCACGCGCAGCAGCAGCTTGTCGCGCGCTTCGCCCGGCACCTGCGCGGCTTCCGGCAGGTCCTGCAGGCGGAAGAACACGCCTTTGCTGGTGCCGCCGCGCATGTAGGTGGCGGGGATTTTGATTTGTGGGGTGTATGCCATAAGAGTTATCCCGTAAACGTCGTCCCCGCGCAGGCGGGGACCCAAGTTCTGCGTGTGCTATCGACTGCTCGACAAACTTGGGTTCCCGCCTGCGCGGGAACGACGGGTTTTCAGGCAGCGACTTTCGTGGTCGCCAGGAAGTCCTGCGCAAAGCGCTGCAGCACGCCGCCGGCCTCGTAGATCGACACCTCTTCCGCGGTATCGAGGCGGCAGGTCACCGGCACCTCGACGGTCTCGCCATTGCGGCGGTGGACCACCAGCGTCAGCACGGCGCGCGGCGTGCGCTCGCCCACCACGTCGTAGGTCTCGGTGCCGTCCAGGCCCAGGGTCAGGCGGGTCGTGCCCGGCATGAATTCCAGCGGCAGCACGCCCATGCCGACCAGGTTCGTGCGGTGGATGCGCTCGAAGCCTTCGGCGACGATCGCTTCCACGCCCGCCAGGCGCACGCCCTTGGCCGCCCAGTCGCGCGAAGAGCCCTGGCCGTAGTCGGCGCCGGCCACCACGATCAGCGGCTGCTTGCGCTCCATGTAGGTTTCGATCGCTTCCCACATGCGCGTGACCTGCCCTTCCGGCTCGATGCGTGCCAGCGAGCCGGCGCGTACGCTGCCGTCCGGATTGCGCACCATCTCGTTCTTCAGGGTCGGATTGGCGAAGGTCGCGCGCTGCGCAGTGAGGTGGTCGCCGCGGTGGGTCGCGTAGGAGTTGAAGTCCTCTTCCGGCAAGCCCATCTTGTGCAGGTACTCGCCGGCGGCCGAGTTCATCATGATCGCATTCGACGGCGACAGGTGGTCGGTGGTGATGTTGTCGCCCAGGACCGCCAGCGCCCGCATGCCCTTCATGGTGCGCTCGCCGGCCAGCGCGCCTTCCCAGTACGGCGGACGGCGGATGTAGGTGCTCATCTCGCGCCAGTCGTACAGCGGCGACACGGCTTCTTCGGTGGTCTCCTGGCGCGCGAACATCACGTCGTAGACATTGCGGAACTGCTGCGGCTTGACGGACTGCTCGACCACGGCATCGATCTCGGCGTCGCTCGGCCAGATATCGGCCAGGCGGATCTCCTTGCCGGCGCTGTCCGTGCCCAGCACGTCCTTCTCGATGTCGAAGCGGATGGTGCCGGCGATCGCATACGCCACCACCAGCGGCGGCGAAGCCAGGAAGGCCTGCTTGGCATACGGGTGGATGCGGCCGTCGAAGTTGCGGTTCCCCGACAGGACAGCGGTCGCGTACAGGTCGCGCTCGACGACTTCCTTCTGGATCACCGGGTCCAGTGCGCCCGACATGCCGTTGCAGGTGGTGCAGGCAAAGGCGACGATGCCGAAGCCCAGCTTTTCCAGTTCCGGCAGCAGGCCGGCTTCTTCCAGGTACAGCGCCACCGCCTTGGAGCCCGGCGCCAGCGAGGATTTCACCCAGGGCTTGCGCAGCAGGCCCAGCTTGTTGGCGTTACGGGCAATCAAACCGGCCGCAATCATGTTGCGCGGATTATTCGTGTTGGTGCAGCTGGTGATGGCCGCGATGATCACCGCGCCGTCCGGCATCAGGCCCGGCTCGTTCTCGACTTTGCCCGAGATGCCCTGGGCCGCCAGCTCCGAAGTCGGCACGCGCTTGTGCGGGTTCGACGGACCGGCAATGTTACGCACCACGCTCGACAGGTCGAAGCTCAGGGTGCGCTCGTACTCGGCGTTGACCAGCGTGTCGGCCCACAGGCCTGCTTCCTTCGCATAGGTCTCGACCAGCTTCACCAGCTCGTCGTCGCGGCCGGTGAGCTTCAGGTACTTGATGGTCTGCTCGTCGATGGCGAACATGGCGGCGGTGGCGCCGTATTCGGGGGCCATGTTCGAGATCGTCGCGCGGTCGCCCAGGGTCAGGTTGGAAGAGCCCTCGCCGAAGAATTCCAGGTAGGCGGACACCACCTTCGACTTGCGCAGGAACTCGGTCAGCGCCAGCACGATGTCGGTGGCGGTGATGCCCGGCTGCGGTTTGGCGGTCAGTTCGACGCCGACGATGTCCGGCAGACGCATATAGGACGCGCGGCCGAGCATGACGCTTTCCGCTTCCAGGCCGCCCACGCCGATGGCGATCACGCCCAGTGCGTCGACCATCGGGGTGTGCGAGTCGGTGCCGACCAGGGTGTCAGGGAAGGCCACGCCATCCTTCACCTGGACCACGGGGCTCATGCGCTCGAGGTTAATCTGGTGCAGGATGCCGTTCCCCGGCGGGATCACGTCGACGTTCTGGAAGGCCTTCTTGGTCCAGTTGATGAAGTCGAAGCGGTCTTCGTTGCGGCGGTCTTCGATCGCGCGGTTCTTGTCGAAGGCGTCCGGATCGAAGCCGCCGCATTCGACGGCCAGCGAGTGGTCGACCACCAGCTGGGTCGGCACCACCGGGTTGACCAGGGCAGGATTACCGCCCTGCAGCGCAATGGCGTCGCGCAGGCCGGCCAGGTCGACAAGCGCCGTCTGGCCGAGGATGTCGTGGCAGACCACGCGGGCCGGGAACCACGGGAAATCGAGATCGCGCTTGCGCTCGATGAGCTGCTTCAGCGAGGGGACCAGCGCCTGCGGATCGCAGCGGCGCACCAGGTTCTCGGCCAGCACACGCGAGGTGTAAGGCAGGCCGTCCCAGGCGCCCGGCTGGATCTCTTCGACCGCGGCTTTGGCGTCGAAATAATGCAGGTTGGTGCCGTGCAGGGGTTTGCGGTATTGGCTGTTCATGATGGATCTTGTGAAACGAGAAAAAGCTGCAGGTGCTGCTTGGCGTAGTACCTGCCTTCATGGAAGATGGCATCCGGCTCGAGGCCGAACTGCCGGAAGCCGACGCTGTCGTACAGCCGCCGTGCCGGGACGTTCTGTTCGTTCACCTCGAGGGTGAGCTGGCGCAGATGACCAAGTGAGCGGGCAAAGCCGATGAGGTGGGCGGTCAGCCGGCGCGCGATGCCGCGGCCCTGGTAGTCCTGCCGGACCATCAGGCTGTTCAGGCTGGCCGAATGGCGCAGGCGCCTGCCCTCAAGGGTGCGCAGGCAGATTGCGCCCACCAGGGGCGCAAGGTCCACCTCAGCGTCCGGCGCACCGTCGAAGGCGCCGAACCAGAAATAATCCGGCCTGGCGAGGCGCTTTTCGCTCCAGGACAAAGGCTGGGCGAGCGCTTCTTCGTAGTCGGGACCGTGGGCGCACTGGAAGTCGCGCAGGCTCGCCAGGCGCAACGCACGATACTGCTCGGCGTCGCCCGGATCCAGCGGGCGCACCAGCACGGCACTGGTCCCGTTCATCACTTGCGCTCCGCCAGCGGCACGAAGCTCAGGTCTTCCGGACCGACGTAGTTGGCGCTCGGACGGATGATCTTGTTGTCGATGCGCTGCTCGATGATATGGGCCGACCAGCCCGAGGTACGCGCGATCACGAACAGCGGCGTGAACATCGCAGTCGGCACGCCCATCATGTGGTAGGACACGGCCGAGAACCAGTCCAGGTTCGGGAACATCTTCTTGACTTCCCACATGACCGATTCCAGGCGCTCGGCGATGTCGAACATCTTCATCGAACCGGCATCGCTCGAGAGCTTGCGCGCCACTTCCTTGATCACCTTGTTGCGCGGGTCCGAGATCGTGTACACCGGGTGGCCGAAGCCGATCACGACTTCCTTGTTGGCGACGCGGTTGCGGATGTCGGCTTCGGCTTCGTCCGGATTCTCGTAGCGCTTCTGGATCTCGAAGGCGACCTCGTTGGCGCCGCCGTGTTTTGGTCCGCGCAGCGCGCCGATCGCGCCGGTGATGGCCGAGTAGATGTCGGAACCGGTGCCGGCAATGACGCGGCCTGTGAAGGTCGAGGCGTTGAACTCGTGCTCGGCGTACAGGATCAGCGAGGTGTGCATCGCCTTGACCCAGTCGTCGGACGGCTTGAAGCCGTGCAGCAGATGCAGGAAGTGGCCGCCGATCGAATCGTCGTCGGTCTCGACTTCGATGCGCTTGCCGTTATGGCTGAAGTGGTACCAGTACAGCAGCGCCGAACCGAGGGAGGCCATCAGGCGGTCGGCGATGTCGCGCGCGCCCGGGATGTTGTGGTCGTCCTTTTCCGGCAGCGTGCAGCCCAGCACCGAGACAGCCGTGCGCATCACGTCCATCGGGTGCGAAGCCGCCGGCAGCGCTTCCAGCGCCGACTTCACCGCCTGCGGCAGGCCGCGCAGCATTTTGAGCTTGGCCTTGTAGCCGCGCAGCTCCGCTTCATTGGGCAGCTTGCCGTGCACCAGCAGGTAGGCGATCTCTTCGAATTCCGAGGTGTCGGCAACATCCAGGATGTCGTAGCCGCGGTAGTGCAGATCGTTGCCGGAACGGCCCACCGAACACAGTGCGGTGTTACCTGCGGCGACGCCGGACAGGGCGACCGATTTCTTGGGCTTGAAGGTCGGGGTGTCGTTGTTTTGCGTGGTCTGATCGGTCATGTTTGGGTCTCCGTATGCGGTGGATTATTTAGCTTTGTTCTGGGCAAACAGGGCATCCAGCTTCTGCTCGAAGCTATGGTAGTCGATGCGGTCGTAGAGTTCGGCGCGGGTCTGCATGGTGTCGACCACGTTCTTCTGGTGGCCGTCGCGGCGGATCGCCTCGTAGACATTTTCCGCAGCCTTGTTCATGGCGCGGAAGGCCGACAGCGGGTACAGCACGATGTCGACGTCGGCCCCTGCCAGCTCTTCGACGCTGAACAGCGGGGTCGCGCCGAATTCGGTGATGTTGGCCAGGATCGGCACCTTCACCGCTTTCTTGAACTGGGCGTACATCTCGATGCTGGTGATCGCTTCCGGGAAGATCATGTCGGCGCCGGCTTCGACGCAGGCCACGGCGCGCTCGACCGCCTTGTCGAGGCCTTCGACCGCCAGCGCATCGGTGCGCGCCATGATCACGAAGTTGTCGTCGGTACGGGCATCGACGGCGGCTTTCACGCGGTCGACCATCTCGCCCTGGCTGACGATCTCCTTGCCTGGACGGTGGCCGCAACGCTTGGCGCCGACCTGGTCTTCGATGTGGCAGGCGCCGGCGCCGGCCTTGATCAGCGAGCGCACGGTGCGCGCGACGTTGAAGGCGGACGAGCCGAAGCCGGTGTCGATGTCGACCAGCAGCGGCAGGTCGCAGACGTCGGTGATGCGACGCACGTCGATCAGGACGTCTTCCAGGCCCGAGATGCCGAGGTCCGGCAGGCCCAGCGAACCCGCGGCCACGCCGCCGCCCGACAGGTAGATCGCGCGGTAGCCGGCGCGCTTGGCCAGCAGGGCGTGGTTGGCGTTGATCGCGCCGATCACCTGCAGCGGATGTTCTTCCTGCACGGCCTGGCGGAATTTGGCGCCTGCGGAGAGTTGACTCATGGTGCTGTCCTTTCGTTGATTCATTGGTCAGGGTACGGGCTCATAAATGCAAACGCCGTGCCAGCCCCCATGCTACGCCGCCCTGCCCTGTTTTCAAGGACTTGCCACTCTAGGACGTCTGTCCTATGTTTCATGTTGCAACGTTGTTTCAGTCATGAAACGCAACAGGTGTTCAGCCACTGTTCCGCTGGCACAGCCGAGTTCGCCAGCGTAGAATCCGCTGCGCAGTTCTCTTTTTGACAACAACAAACCAAGAGGATATATGTGCGACATTCGTAAGGCCAGCCTGCTGGCGACCCTGGTGCTGGCCTGCTTCGGCGCCCGTGCCGCGGAGGCGGTCGACGCCAACACCATCAACCGCATCGCCGACGAAGGCTACAACCGCGGCCAGGTCGTCAGCCTCGCCGCCCACCTGAGCGACAACATCGGCGGCCGCATGACCAATTCGCCGGCCATGCGCCAGGCGGAAAAGTGGACCCAGCAAATGTTCACCGGCTGGGGCCTGAAGAATGTCCACCTCGAAGGCTACGATTTCGGCCGCGGCTGGTGGATCGAATCATCCTCGGTGCGGATGACGGCGCCGCGCCCGCTTTCCTTGAGCGCGATCCCGGTGGCCTGGACCCCGGCCACGCGCGGCACGGTCAGCGCACCGATCACGGTCGCACCGATCCGCCACGTGCGCGACCTGGCCCAGTACAAGGGCAAGCTGCGCGGCCGCATCGTCCTGATCAGCTACCCGGACGATCCGAAGGACGACACCGCTGCCACCTTCAAGCGTTTCGACGAGGCGGAACTCGGCAAGCTGTCGACCTACGACCAGCCGAAGTACGACCCGGACCAGTCCTTCGACCTGTATAAAAAATACTTCGAGCAGGCGCGCGAGATCGACCGCTTCATGGCGGCCGAGGGTGCGCTGGCGCTGGTCAAGATGTCCTATCGCAGCGGCGGCCTGGTGCAAGGCGAAGGCTACTTCCACCGCAAGGGCGAGACGGTCTCGCTGCCGGCCATCGAGATGGCGGCCGAGGACTACCGCCGGCTGGCGCGCCTGGCGAAGGTCGGCGAAGTGAAGCTCGAGATGAACAACAAGGTGCATTTCGAGGATGGCGACATGAACGCCTACAACGTGCTGGCCGAGATCCCCGGCAGCGACCCGCAGGCCGGCTACGTGATGGCCGGCGCCCACCTCGACAGCTGGGTGGCCGGCGACGGCGCCGCCGACAATGGCGCCGGCTCGGTGGTGGTGATGGAAGCGGCGCGCATCCTGGCGCAGTTGGGCGTGAAGCCCAAGCGCACGATCCGCTTTGCGTTATGGAGCGGCGAGGAGCAGGGCCTGCTCGGGTCGCTGGCCTACATCCGGACGCACATCGCCACGCGCCCGCGCCCGACCAATGCGGCGCACTCGCAGCTGCCGGAGTTCATGTGGGAGACCTACCCGATCACGCCGCTGCCCGGCTATAACGAGATGGCCGCCTACTTCAACCTCGACAATGGTTCGGGCAAGATCCGCGGCATCTACGCCGAGGGCAACTTCGCGGCGATGCCGGTGCTGCGCAGCTGGCTCGCGCCCTTCTCCAGCCTGGGCGCCGACAAGGTCGTGGCCAAGAAGACCGGCGGCACCGACCACGAGATCATGGCCGGCATGGGCCTGCCCGCCTTCCAGTTCATCCAGGACCCGCTGGACTACGGCTCGCGCGTGCACCACTCGAACCTCGACACCTTCGACCACCTGCGCACCGAAGACCTGCGCCAGGCCGCGGTGATCATGGCCACCGTGCTGCTGCAGGCAGCCGAGAGCGAGACGCCGATGCCGCGCAACGTGCTGCCGAAGCAGCCGACGCCGACCGATCCTTTCCGTTACCGGGATCCGGCGAAAGACTGAGCGACGTCCTTCCTGGCACTGCCAGGAAGGACTCCCCGCGAAGGCGGGGACCCAAGCTCAGCGGCGCTGCTGGAACACCAGCGTGTTGCCGCTCGGGTCGTCGATATAGACTTCGCGGGTGCCCCAGGTCTGCTCCAGCGGGCCTTCGTGCACCGGCGAGTCCGGCCGCACGGGCGGCATGAAGCCACGGACGACGAAGTTCGCGAACACGGCGTCGACGTCCTCGCACGGGACGATCACGCTGCAGTGGCCGAAACGCCCTTCTCCCGGCGTCAGGTTCAGGTGCAGTTCATCGTCGCCGCGCGCAAGGCCTGCATAAAACGGCGACTCTTCGGGCCAGCTGAAACGCAGCTCGAAATCCAGCACGCGTGTGAAGAAGTCGACGGCTTCCTGCATGTCGCGCACGACCAGTATCGGTATCAGCACCGGAACCTCCTCCTGAAAATGAAAAACCCGGAAGCCGTTGCCGGCCTCCGGGTTCAGTGTACTTCTATCCGACGGATCAGTGCGCCGAAGCAGCCGCCGCACCGATACCGGTTTCCGAACGCACTTCCTGCGCCTCGAAACCAGCCTTGTCGATCGCAGCGCGCGGGCTCTTGTCGGTGACCGAGAACAGCCACACGCCCACAAAGCCGACGATCATCGAGAACAGGGCCGGCGAGGTGTAGGGGAAGATCTCGGTCTTGTTGTGGAAGACGTCGACCCACACCGACTTCGACAGCACGGTCAGGCCCACGGCCGTGATCAGGCCCAGGAAGCCGCCGATGGTCGCGCCGCGGGTGGTGCACTTGCTCCACAGGACGGACATGAACAGCACCGGGAAGTTGGCCGAGGCGGCGATCGCGAAGGCCAGCGACACCATGAAGGCGACGTTGACGGTTTCGAACACGTAGCCCAGGCCGACGGCGATGATGCCGAGGACGATGGTGGTGATCTTCGAGACGCGCAGTTCGCTGCCCGGCGCCGGCTGGCCCTTCTTGATCACGGTGGCGTAGAGGTCGTGCGAGACCGCCGAGGCGCCCGACAGGGTCAGGCCGGCCACCACCGCCAGGATGGTCGCGAAGGCCACAGCCGAGATGAAGCCGAGGAAGACGTCGCCGCCGACGGCGCTGGCCAGGTGCACGGCCGCCATGTTGTTACCGCCCAGGAGCTTGCCTGCCGCATCCTTGAAGGCCGGGTTGGTACCGACCAGCACGATCGCGCCGAAGCCGATGATGAAGGTCAGGATGTAGAAGTAGCCGATCCAGGTGGTGGCCCACAGCACCGACTTGCGCGCTTCCTTGGCGCTCGGGACGGTAAAGAAGCGCATCAGGATGTGCGGCAGGCCGGCGGTGCCGAACATCAGCGCCATGCCGAAGGAGATGCCGGAAATCGGGTCCTTGATGAAGTTACCCGGGCCCATGATCGAGTCCTTCTTGGCGTGCACTTCGACGGCCTTGGCGAACAGCTGTTCCGGGCTGAAGTTGTACATGGCCAGCACCGAGAACGCCATGAAAGAGGCGCCTGCCAGCAGCATCACGGCCTTGATGATCTGGACCCAGGTGGTGGCGGTCATGCCGCCGAACAGCACGTAGACCATCATCAGGATACCGACCAGCACCACGGCGATGCTGTAGTCCAGGCCGAACAGCAGCTTGATCAGCTGGCCGGCGCCGACCATCTGCGCGATCAGGTAGAACAGCACGGTGACCAGGGTGCCCGAAGCGGCGAACATGCGCACCGGCTTCTGCGCGAAGCGGTAGGCGGCGACGTCGGCGAAGGTGAAGCGGCCCAGGTTGCGCAGGCGCTCCGCCATCAGGAAGGTGATGACGGGCCAGCCGACCAGGAAGCCGATCGCGTAGATCAGGCCGTCGAAGCCGTTGGCGAACACCGCGGCGGAAATGCCGAGGAAGCTTGCTGCCGACATGAAGTCGCCGGCAATCGCCAGGCCGTTCTGGAAGCCGGTGATGCCGCCGCCCGCCGTGTAGAAGTCCGATGCCGAGCGGGTGCGCTTGGCGGCCCACTTGGTGATGAACAGGGTCAGGATGACGAACACCGCGAACATCGTGATCGCGGTCCAGTTGGTGGCCTGCTTGGTGGCCTGGCCCAGGTCGGGCGCCGCCATCGCGGCATTGGTTGCGGCCAGCAGCGCCAGCGCGGCAGTGTGTCGAATCGTGGTCTTCATGCGTGCTTCCTTGCTGCTGCGGTGGTGTCGGTGGTTTGCGCAGCCTGGGTCGGCTGGCCTGCAGCGGCGTTGCGCTGGATGGCGTCGGTCAGTGCGTCGAATTCGCTGTTGGCGCGGCGCACGTAGATGCCGGTGACGACCACCGTGAACAGGATCACGAACAGGCCCAGGGGCACGCCCCAGGACATCACGCCCGCGCCGATGCGGGAGCCCATGAATTCCTTGTCGAAGGCGTTCAGGCAGGTGAAGCCGTAATACACGATCATCACGGCCCAGGTCAGCATCCAGCCGTAGCGGGAGCGGGTCCTGACCAGCTTCTGGTAATTGGGGTCGTTCTTGACCCTCTGTACGACGTCTTGGTCCATCTTTTGTCTCCAATCGTTCTAATGATGCCCTTTTAGACAGGCTGAAGCCATCCTACGGGCCGGTCCTTACCCGATTCTTACGGCATAAACCGATTTTCATGTTCCGGCGCGGTGTTTCATGCTGAAACATTGGCGCCGATTTGCACTACACTTGCAACATGAGTCATCCCACCCGCACCGCCGCCGAGGCCGTTGACAAGCCGGTGATCTGGACCGTTTCCGTGTCCCGCCTGTCCGACCTGTTCCGCGACATCACCCTCGAATACGACCACCTGGCGCAGATCGAGCCGCTGCATCTCGGCTTCGACGACGCTGCGCGCCACATCCGCGAGCGCATGGCGCTTGAGCACTGCGACGTCGTGATCGCCGCCGGCTCGAATGCCGCGTATCTGAAAGGCCGGGTCTCGGTGCCGGTGGTGGTGGCGAAAGCCAGCGGCAGCGACGTGATGCAGGCGCTGGCGCGGGCGCGCCGCCTGTCGCCGCGCATCGCGCTGATCAGCTACCAGCAGCCGATGCAGGAGCTGGCCGAGTTCAGCGCCACCTTCGGCCTGGCGGTCGAGCAGCGTACTTACGTGACCGAAGAGGATGCGCGCGCCGCCATCGCCGAGCTGAAGGCGGCCGGGGTCGAGGTGATCGTCGGCGCGGGATTGATCACGGACCTGGCCGAGGAAGCGGGCCTGAAGGCGGTGTTCGTGTACTCGGCGGCCTCGATCCGCCAGGCCTTCGACGATGCGCTCGAGATGGCGCGCCTGACCCGGCTGGAATCCGGCCGCGGGCGGCGCGGCAGCCCTGCCCCGCAACGCGCCCGGCGTGGCCTGAACGATTTGCGCGGCGATTCACCCGTGATGGAGCGCTTGCGCCAGACCGTGGTGCTGTACGCCCGATCGCCGGCGACGGTGCTGATCCAGGGCGAGACCGGCAGCGGCAAGGAACTGGTGGCCCAGGCCATCCACCGCGAAGGGCCGCGGCGCGGCGTCAACCGTCCCTTCGTCGCCGTCAACTGCGGCGCGATCGCCGAATCGCTGCTGGAGTCGGAGCTGTTCGGGCACGAGGAAGGCGCGTTTACGGGCGCGCGGCGCGGCGGCCATGCCGGCCTGTTCGAGGCGGCAAACGGCGGCACGCTGTTCCTCGACGAGATCGGCGAAATGCCGCTGCCCCTGCAGACGCGCCTGCTGCGCGTGCTGGAAGAGCGCGAGGTGATGCGGGTCGGCGGTACGCGCCCGGTGCCGATCGACGTGCGCGTGATCAGCGCCACCCACTGCGACCTCGACGCCCGCGTGCGCGAGGGGCGCTTCCGCGCCGATTTGTTCTACCGCCTGGCGGTGCTGCGCCTGGTGCTGCCGCGGCTGGCGGACCGCCGCGCCGACATCCCGCAGCTGGCCGAATGGTCGCTGAAGAACGCGATGGCGGCCCTCAGCGCGCGTCCGCACCCGAACCTGGCGGCCGAGATCGCGGCCTGCGCGCCGCTGTTGCAGGCCTACGCCTGGCCGGGCAATGTGCGCGAGCTGCGCAACCTGATGGAGCGGCTGGCCCTGTTCCTGGCTGCCGAGCCGCTGCAGGCGCTGACCCCGGCCTTCCTGCTGTCGGTGGCGCCGGAGCTGGGGCGGGTTTCCGCCACCCTGTCAGCGCCGTCGCCAGCACCTGCCTACGACGCGCAGCCGGAAAGCGTGGCCGCGGTGCTGGCGCGCTTTGGCGGCCAGCGCGAAGCCGCCGCGCGCCACCTGGGCATCAGCCGCACCACGCTGTGGCGCCGCCTGAAGTCCGGAACCTGAGTCTGACGATTCAACCGCTGCAGGCCGGCAAGTTCTGGTCACCCACCAGCAGCAGCTTGCGCTTCTCATCGAAGAAATAGCCGGCGTGATCGAGTTCCGGCGGGCGGCCCCGGTCGTCCACGTCGCGGATGCCGTAGCACTGCGCCAAACGGCGCGCCGAAGGCCACCAGAGGAAACTGGCATTCTGCGCCGCGTATTGGCGGTCGAGGGCGTCGCCTTTTTCGGCGACGGTCTTGAAGTCGCGGTAGAACTGCAGATCGATGCCGAGGGCGGCCGCGAATTCGGTTTCCATCTTCGCCACGCGCCTGGTATGGGCAACCATGTCCTGTACACCTTTTTCCACCTCGGCCGGCTTCAGGCCGCTGGCGGTGAGCTGCGCGCGGATTTCCTTTTCGCCGGCCAGGTCGGTCAGGATCATCGTGCCGTGATAGGCCAGCACCGCGCCGGGCGGAATGGTCTTGTGGCGGGCCGCCGGGAACATGTAGTTGGCGCAGCTCGAGCCGCAGCCGCGGTCGATCTCCAGGTCCAGCTGCCTGGCATGGATGAAGCGGCCCAGCAGGATGCCTTCATCGCTTGCGCCGCCGGGGCTGTGCACCTTCAGCAGCGTGGTTCCGGGCGCATACATCTTTTCCAGTCTGGCGGCGTCGCCCCGCTCGATCGGACCTTCGAAGTGCAGGGTTTTTGCGTCGATGCGGGTGATCTCGGCCGCGTGGGCCGTCGGCAGCAGCGCGGACAGCGCCAGCAAGGCGGACAGGCAGGCAGTGAATTTCATGGGGATCCCCTGATGAATGGTGCATAAATTCTGCCGGGAATCCATCAAAGGTGAACACTGTAAACTCTTACAGCTGCGCCCTGTTTTCCTTAAAAGACTTAACATTCCCCAAGCCGGGACGCTGCGATGCGTCCTATGCTCGTCTTTTTTTTCGACGGCCCGGCGCCCGCCTTGCGCCCTATCGGAGGCAATCATGAAAGCTTCTCAGCCTGCACCACAGCCCGCATCGTCGGCGGCAATCTTTTCGCTGATCGGCAATACCCCGCTGGTCGAGGTCACCCGGATGGACACCGGCCCCTGCCAGCTCTTCCTCAAGCTCGAATCCCAGAATCCCGGCGGTTCCATCAAGGACCGCATCGGCCGCGCCATGATCGAGGCCGCCGAGCAGGATGGCCGCCTGAAGCCCGGCGGCACCGTGGTCGAGGCCACCGCCGGCAATACCGGCCTGGGTCTGGCCCTGGTGGCGCGCATCAAGGGCTACCGCGTGGTGCTGGTGGTGCCCGACAAGATGGCCGCCGAAAAGGTGCTGCACCTGAAAGCCCTGGGCGCCGAGATCCACCTGACCCGTTCGGACGTCGGCAAGGGCCATCCCGAGTACTACCAGGATTATGCGGCGCGCCTGGCGCGCGAGATTCCCGGCGCCTGGTTCGCCGACCAGTTCAACAATCCCGCCAATCCGCTGGCCCACGAAACCACGACCGGCCCGGAAATCTGGGAACAGATGAAGCACGAGGTCGACGCAGTGGTGGTCGGCGTCGGCTCGTCCGGCACCCTCACCGGCCTGTCGCGCTACTTCGCCAAGGTCCAGCCGGAGCTGGAGTTCGTGCTGGCCGACCCGCAGGGCTCGATCCTGGCCGAATACGTGCGCACCGGCCGCGTGTCCGAGGTGTCGGGCTCCTGGGCCGTCGAAGGTATCGGCGAGGACTTCATCCCCTCGATCGCCGACCTGTCGCGGGTGCGCCGCGCCTACACCATCGGCGACGAAGAAAGCTTCAACACCGCGCGCACCCTGCTGCGCCAGGAAGGCCTGCTGGCCGGTTCCTCGTCCGGCACCCTGCTCGCCGCCGCGCTGCGCTACTGCCGCGAGCAGAGTAGCCCGAAGCGCGTGGTCACCTTCGTCTGCGACACCGGCACCCGCTACCTGACCAAGGTCTACAGCGATGGCTGGATGGTCGACCAGGGCCTGCTGCAGCGCCCGCAGACCGGCGACCTGCGCGACCTGATCGGACGCCGCTTCGACGACGGCGACGTCGTCACCGTGGCCCCGACCGACACCCTGCTGACCGCCTTCAACCGCATGCGCAGCGCCGACCTGGCCCAACTGCCGGTCATCGAACGCGGCCTCTTGGTCGGGCTGGTGGACGAGTCGGACATCCTCAAGCACGTGAGCATGGAGAAGGGACATTTCCAGGCACAGGTTTCAAGCACGATGACGTCGGCGCTGCAGACCCTGCCGCCGTCCGGCAGCATGCAACAGGTGCGCGATATCCTGGACCGCGGCCTGACCGTGGTGATCGCCGAGGGAGACCGTTTTTATGGCCTGATCACGCGCTTCGACCTCCTCAATCATTTGCGCAGGACTTTGAAATGAGCCACGACGACAGCAAGCGCCACATCGCCACCCGCGTCATCCACGGCGGCCAGGCGCCCGACCCCAGCACCGGCGCAGTGATGCCGCCGATTTACGCGACCTCCACTTTCGCCCAGGAGAGCCCGGGCGTGCACAAGGGCCTGGACTACGGCCGCTCGCACAACCCGACCCGCTGGGCACTGGAGCGCTGCGTCGCCGACATCGAGAGCGGCGGCGCGGCCTTCGCTTTCGCCTCCGGTCTGGCGGCGATTTCGGCGGTGCTGGAGCTGCTGCCGGCCGGCTCGCACATCGTCGCCGGCGACGACATGTACGGCGGCACCTACCGCCTGTTCGAGCGCGTGCGCCGCCACAGCGCCGGCCATGAATTCACCTACGTCGACCTGACCGACCCGCTGGCGGTGGCCGGCGCCCTGCGTCCGGAAACGAAGATGGTGTGGGTCGAAACGCCGACCAACCCGATGCTGAAGCTGGCCGACCTGCGCGCGCTGGCCACGCTGTGCCGCGAACGCGGCGTGCTGTCCGTGTGCGACAACACCTTTGCCAGCCCCATCGTCCAGCGTCCGCTGGAACACGGCATCGACATCGTCGTGCACTCGACCACCAAATATATGAATGGCCATTCAGATGTGATCGGCGGCGTGGCGGTGGTCGGCCGCGAAGACCGCCACCAGCCGCTCCGCGAGCGCCTCGGCTTCATCCAGAATGCGGTGGGCGCGATCCAGGGACCTTTCGACAGCTTCCTGGTGCTGCGCGGGATCAAGACCCTGGCGCTACGGGTCGAGCGCAGTTCCTCGAATGCGATGGAACTCGCCCACTGGCTGGAAGAGCAGCGCAAGGTGAGCCGCGTGTTCTATCCGGGCCTGGCCTCGCACCCCCAGCACGAGCTGGCGCGGCGCCAGATGCACGGCTACGGCGGCATCATCTCGGTCGATCTCGATACCGACCTGGCCGGCGCGCGCCGCTTCCTCGAGCATTGCGAGGTCTTCACGCTGGCCGAAAGCCTGGGCGGCGTCGAGAGCCTGATCGAGCACCCGGCCATCATGACCCATGCGACCATCCCGCCGGAACAGCGGGCCAAGCTGGGCATCGGCGACGGCCTGATCCGCCTGTCGGTCGGCATCGAGCACGTCGACGACCAGCGCGCCGACCTGGCGCGGGCGCTGGCCGCCATTTGAGGTTTAACGCTTCAGTGCAGGGATGGCGGCCGGCTTCCACGGCTTCACCGGCTGCTCCTGCATCTTCTTCGCCAACAGCTCGAGGGCGACTTCGAGCTGGCGGTCGCGCCCGTTGAAGGTCTCGTAAGGCAGGTTGTCCACCTCGACGTCCGGCGTCACGCCCACGCCTTCGATCAGCCACTCGCCATCGCTGGAGAACTGGCCGTTCTCCGCCACCCGCGCCATGCCGTTGTCCGCCAGACCGTTGCCGTCGCTGAGCCAGACGCCGGCGCCGGCGCTGCGCTTGCCGACCAGCGGACCGAGTTTCAGCGCCTTGACGCCGGCGGCGAAGGTCTCGCCATCCGAATAGGTCAGTTCGTCCATCAGCACCACCAGGTGGCCGCGGAAGGTGTTCTGCATGTTCGAGTAGGGCTGCTTGCCGTTCGAGGACCAGAAGGCCCAGGAGCGCCGCAGCAGCTTTTCGATGATCCAGCTGTCGATGTTGCCGCCGTTATTGCGGCGCACGTCGATGATCAGGCCTTCCTTGTTGATGTTGGCGTAGAAGTCGCGCGCAAAGGCGTTGATGTCGCGCGCCACCATCGCACGCAGGTGCAGGTAGCCGATCTTGCCTTTCGAGGCCGTGTCGACCTGCTGGGCCCTGCTCTGCTCCCAGTCGGCGTAGCGCAGGCTGGCGTGGGTCGCCATCGAGACCGGCGTGACGATGACGGCACGCGGCTTCGCAGTCTTATCGCCCGGGCTCTTCACATGCAGCAGCACCTGCTTGCCGGCGGTGTCCAGCAGCAGGTCGGCGATGTCGCGCGCCTCAAGCAAGGACTTGCCGTTGACGGCGGTGATGATGTCGCCTTCCTTCACCTTGACGTCCGGCGCGGACAGCGGGCCCGCTTCCGACGGCAGCTCCGGCTCGCTGCGGTAGACGTGGTCGACGCGGTAGCCGTCCGCCACCCGCGTCAGGACCGCGCCCAGGCTGGCCGGCGTGCCCTCGCTCGCTGCGCGTCGCACGTCGCCCGGACGGATCTGCGAGTGCAGCGCGCCGACTTCGCCGACCATCATGCCCAGCACGTCGTCCAGTTCCGCGCGGTCGGTCACGCGCTCGACCAGCGGCGCGTAGCGCGCGCGCACGGCGTTCCAGTCGATGCCGCGCATGTTGGCGTCGTACAGGAAGTCTCGGTGCATGCGCCAGGCGTCGTTGAACATCTGGCGCCATTCCAGGCGCGGGTTCGAACTGACGGCCCAGTCGTCGATCTTGATTTTGGCCTTGGCCAGGTCGGCCGGCGCCTTCGCGGCGGCGTCGACGATCAGCATGTCGCCCGGCGTGCCCCTGGCGAAGGTACGGTAGAAGACGTGCTTGTGGTCGCCGGACAGGCCGAATTCGCGCACGTTGGCGGCGAAGGTCTCCAGCTGCGGCGTGCTGCGCGCGATCGCCACGGTTTTGAGGGTGCCGCCCTTGGTCGGGTCCTCGTCGGCGTCCAGCAGGTAGAGGCGCTTGTCGTCGACCGCCAGCGCGCGGTAGTTGCCCGGTGCGACAGGCACTTCATACAAGCGCTTTGCCAGGTCCGCATAGGCGATGGCCGGCGTCGGCGCGGCCGGCTTCTCCAGCCCGGCTGCCTTGATCTTGGCTTCGGCTGCAGCAGACGCGGCGGCGACGGCCGCGCTCTTCGCGCCATCCGGCTCCTCGGTGCCCGGCGATTTCACCGCCGCCTTGGCTGCGGCCTCGGGCGACTTTTCTTCCGGCTTGGTCAGCTCGTCCTCGGGCTTGAACGGAAAGCGCACGTCCGGCTGCAGCGCCAGCGCATACACGCCGACGCGCTTGTCGAAGACCGGGCCCATGTTGCGGTCGCCCCAGGGCGAAGCATTGCCCAGGTTGAAGTGGCGCGCCGACAGGAAGTACAGCCATTTCCCGTCCGGCGAGAAGGCCGGCGAGCTGGCTTCGTAGCGGTCGGTCGTGACAAAGCTGATCTGCCGCGTCGCCAGATTGAACATGCCGATCTGGTCGCGCCGTTCGCTGCTGCCGGCCCGCACGAAGGCCAGGTTGCGGCTGTCCGGCGACCACACCACCTGGTCGGAGCGGTCCAGGCCCGCCTGGCCGGCATCGTCGATGATGACGTTGGTGCGGGCGGCCAGGTCGAGCAGCCAGGTGCGGCCCTTCTTGTCGGTGTGGGCCAGCCATCTGCCGTCCGGCGACGGGTACAGGGCCGAACGGTGGCTGGCGCCGTCCGTGGTCAGGCGCTCGCCGTGGCCGGAGCCGTCGGCGGCGTAGCGCCAGATCTCGTTTTCGCCGCTGGTGTCGGCGATCGCATAGATCCATTTGTCGTCGTGGCTGAAGACGGCGCCGCGGGCGCGGGCGCCTTCCGGGACCGCGATCTCGACGCGGCGATGGGTGCCGGTGCCGGCGATCGTCACGCGGCCGCGCGCGGTCAGGACGATGCGCTCGGCCTTGCTGGCGACCTCGATGCCGGTCAGCGCGTCCAGCGGCGACTTCACGCGGCGCAGGCGCTGCTGGTCGAAGTCGGAGATCAGACTGGCGTGCACCAGCGAATCCTGGCCGCTGGCGATGTCGAATACGTGCAGGTCGGCGCCCAGCTGGTAGGCGATGCGGCCGTCGCCGAGCGAGGCGGTGCGCACGTCCCACTCCTTGTGGTGGGTGAGTTCGCGGCGGTCGCTGCCGTCCGGGAGCGAGGTCCAGAGATTGTCGGCGCCGTTGGCATCGCTGATGAAGTAGAGGCGACCCTGCCACCACATGGCGCGGCGGTTGTTGGCGCGCCCTTCCACGGATTCGCCCTTGAAGATCGGCTGCGCCTCGGTTTTCGAACCCAGTTCGAAGCGCCACAACTGGGCATGGGCGCCGCCGCGGTAGGATTTCACGTTGTCGTTGGTCATCGACAGGCCCATGCGCGTGAAGTAGACGGTGCGTCCGGCATCGTCCAGCACGGCATCGTTGGCGTCGGCCAGCGGCAGCACGCGGCGCGTCATCTTGACCGGGTCAAGCGCGGCGACCACCCGGTGTTTCGAGGGCCCGGTCGAATTCTCGGTACTGACCAGGACTTCGCCCTGCGCCGTCCAGCCGAGCACGTTCACGCCGCCGTTTTCAAAGGTGATGCGCTTCGGCAGCCCGCCTTCGATCGGCATCACATAGGCCTCCTGGGCGCCTTCATAGGAAGCAGCGAAGGCGACGAACTTGCCGTCCTGCGAAATCGCGGGCTGGGTTTCGCTCGACGGGTGCGTGGTCAGGCGCGTCGCCTTGCCCCCGGTGACGGCCGTACGCCAGAGGTCGCCCTCGGCGGTGAACACGACCGTATCGCCGCGGACGGCCGGGAAGCGGAAATAAGGATCGGCGGCGACGGCCTGCTGGCCGATGATGGCCAGCGACAGCGCGAGGATGGTGCGGGAAACGTTCATGTTCACGAAGGCAAAGTTTGCTGGAGAACATGAGTTTGCCATAGCGAAACGCCGAGTTGGCGTGCTTACATGCAAAAAGATAGGATGCCGGCCCTCAGCCCGGCATGGGCAGCGCCGGCAGCGCTTCCTTCACCCTGAACGTGGCGACCACGGCGGTCAGTTGCTCGGCCTGGGCGCGCATGGTTGCGGCGGCCGCGGCCGCCTGCTCGACCATGGCGGCGTTGCGGCGCGTTGCTTCGTCCATCTCGGCGATGGTGCGACGTACCTGGGCGATGCCCTCGGCCTGTTCCGAGCTGGCAGCGTCGATGGCCCCCAGCAGATCCGCCACCTGCTGCACGCGCGCGAGGATCTGGCGCATGGTCGCGCCGGCCGCACCGGCGATCCCGGCGCCGGATTCGATGGCGCCCAGCGATTCGGCGATCAGGGTCTTGATCTCCTTGGCCGCTGCGGCCGAATGCTGGGCCAGGCTGCGTACCTCGTTGGCGACCACGGCAAAGCCGCGCCCTTCCGCGCCGGCGCGCGCCGCTTCCACCGCCGCGTTCAGCGCCAGAATATTGGTCTGGAAGGCGATCCCGTCGATCATCGCGGTGATGTCGCCGATCTTCGCCGCGGACTGGCGGATGGTGGCCATGCGCTCGACCATCTGCCCGACCGCGCCCGCCCCTTCCCTGGCCACGCCGGATGCAGCCAGCGCCAGTTCGCTGGCGTCGTGCGCGTTCACGTGATTCTGCTGCACCGCCTCCGTCAGCTCGGCCATGGCGCGCACGGTGGCGTGCAGGCTGCCGGCCTGGTGTTCGGTGCGCTGCGACAGGTCGCGGTTGCCGGCGGCGATGTCGCTCGATGCATCGTCGATCAGGCGCGCGCTGGCCAGCACCTTCGTCACGGTGGCGGAAACGCCGCCGGTCATGTGGTTCAGGGCGTCGAACAGGCGCCCGATCTCGTCGCCTCGGGTGTGCCGGATACTTGCGCTGAGGTCGCCGCGGGCGACGCGCTCGGCCAGCTGCACGGCCTCCTGCAACGGTGCGACGATGCTGCGCGTGAGCAGCCAGGCCGCAGCACCGCCGAGCAGCAATGCGGCGCCGCCCACGGCCAGCAGCAGCATGCGGCTGAACAGCGAGGCGCTGCCGGAAGCGGCTGCCATTTCTTGTGCCTGGCGGGTCTGGTGGGCCAGCAGCGCTTCGAGCGCCTTGGTGTAGGCCTCGAAGCTCGCCGCCATGCTGGTTGACGCCAGCTGCTCGGCTTCCTGGGTCTTGCCAAGCTCCTTGGCCTGGAAGACCTGGCCGCGCACCGCCAGGTAGGCGCCCTTGCGCTGCACCGCCTGCGCCGCCAGCTTGCGAAGGTCCGGGTCCGCGATCAGCGCTTTCAGGCGCGTCTCCAGGACCGCTTCGTCCTTGTCGCCGCGGGTGAGCTGGGCCTGGAAATAATCGCCGGCCTCCAGGCTGTCGCTGCGCGCGATGGCGCCGGCGCGCACGCCATTCAGGCGCGCCATGCCGAGCAGCTCGGCGGTGAGCTGCTGGCCGGCCAGCTTGTTGTGGACCAGATCGTTCGTCAACGCATCGGCCGCCTGCATGCGCCACAGCGCGACGATGCAGATCACAACGATGGCGGCGGAGACGGCGGCAAAGGCGCCGATGATCTTGGTGGCGGTCTGAAGCTGGGACAGGCGCATGGGCTGGCGGACGAAATCGTGAATGCAGCCAGTATAGGATTGCCATATGACAACTTCGTGACCAGGTTCGACCCGCTTGTTTGCCGCCGCGCGCGCTGCCATACTGCCGCCGGTCTCACACGATGAAAGGACCTCGCATGTCGTTCGACGATCACGTTTTCAGCTCCACAGCCGGGATTGACCTGGGCGGCAGCAAGATGCTGATCCGCTACCGCGATCTCTGGCTGCGCTACGACACCGGCGCGGGTTTCGATGCTGCTCGCTTGACCGGGATCCTGCATCGATTCTTGGCTAGCCTAGCGCAAGCGCCGGCGGCGATCGGGATTGCCGTGCCGGGACTGGTCGAAGGCGGGTCGACGGTCGCCGCCTGCGATGTTCTTCCCGGGCTGGTGGGCTGGAATGCGCGCGAGGTGCTGGGCACGCGCCTGCGCTGGACACTGGTGAACGACGCCAAGGCAGCCTTGCATGCAAGCTCGTCCGGCCTGCCGGCCGACGGCGTTGCAGCCACGGTGATGGCCGGCAGCGCGGTCGGCTGCGGCATCGTCGTGCATGGACGCGTGCTGGGCGGCGCTTCCGGCTGGGCGGGTGAACTCGGCTATTGGCCGCTGCGCTCCAGCGGCGGTCCCAGCCTGCGCCTGGACGAGGTGGCAGGCGGCAGCGCCATGGCAGGGCGCCTCGGGATCGGCGGCCGCGAATTGGCCGCCCGCACCTTGGCCGGCGACCCTGCGGCATGCGCGGTCGTCGCGGAAGGCGGCCGCGCGTTGGGCGGCGCCCTGGCCGGCCTCGTCAATCTGCTGAACCCCCATCGCCTGTCCATCGGGGGCGGCGCCCTGCGCCTGGCTGGCTATTGGTCTGCGGCCGAGCAAGCCCTGCGGGAAGCGACGCTACCTGCCCTGCTGGCGGCGTGCGAGCTGCGCCTGGTGCACGAAGTCGAGGACCTGGTGGCGCTGGGCGCGGCGCAGATGGCGTCCGCCCTCGAAGGGCCTGCCTGATACGGACAAAAAAAGCCCGCTCGGACAGATCACTGTACTGAGCGGGCTTTTCGTGGCGGGGCGAACCCCGCGGTACTGCTTTTACTCGATCTCGACCGTTTCGACCGGCTCCGGCGGCGGCGGGACGTCGCCTTCCGGGAACTCGAGGAACACATCGTCCTTCTCGTTCAGGTCCACCGTCACGCGTCCGCCGTTGACCAGGCGGCCGAACAGCAACTCGTCGGCCAGCGCCTTGCGGATCATGTCCTGGATCAGGCGCGACATCGGACGGGCGCCCATCAGCGGATCGAAACCCTTCTTCGCGAGGAACTTGCGCAGTTTCTCGGTGAAGACGGCTTCCACCTTCTTCTCGTGCAGCTGCTCTTCCAGCTGCATCAGGAACTTGTCCACGACGCGCAGGATGATTTCCTCGTCCAGCGCGCGGAAGCTGATGATGGCGTCCAGGCGGTTGCGGAACTCCGGCGTGAACATGCGCTTGATGTCGGCCATCTCGTCGCCTGCCGCCTTCGAATCCACGAAGCCCACCGAACGCTTGGTCAGGCTTTCGGCGCCCGCGTTCGTGGTCATGATGATGATCACGTTGCGGAAGTCCGCCTTGCGGCCGTTGTTGTCGGTCAGCGTGCCGTGGTCCATCACCTGCAGCAGGATGTTGAAAATGTCCGGGTGGGCTTTTTCAATCTCGTCCAGCAGCAGCACCGTGTGCGGCTTCTTGGTGATGGCCTCGGTCAGCAGGCCGCCCTGGTCGAAGCCCACGTAGCCCGGCGGCGCCCCGATCAGGCGCGACACCGCATGGCGTTCCATGTACTCCGACATGTCGAAGCGCACCAGCTCGATGCCGAGGATGAAGGCCAGCTGCTTGGCCACCTCGGTCTTGCCGACGCCGGTCGGACCGGAGAACAGGAAGGAGCCGATCGGCTTGTCCTGCTTGCCCAGGCCGGCACGGGCCATCTTGATCGCGGCCGACAGCGCTTCGATGGCCGGGTCTTGCCCGAACACCACGTTGCGCAGGTCGCGGTCGATGGTCTGCAGCTTGCTGCGGTCGTCCTGGTTGACGGTTTGCGGGGGAATCCGCGCAATCTTCGCGATGATGTCCTCGATTTCCGTCTTGCCGATGGTCTTCTTCTGCTTCGACTTCGGCAGGATGCGCTGGGCCGCACCGGCTTCGTCGATGACGTCGATCGCCTTGTCCGGCAGATGACGGTCATTGATGAAGCGTGCCGCCAGCTCGGCCGCGGTCGACAGCGCCGACGACGAATACTTCACGCCGTGGTGCTCTTCGAAGCGCGACTTCAGGCCGCGCAGGATCTGCACGGTCTGCTCGACCGACGGCTCGTTGACGTCGACCTTCTGGAAGCGGCGGCTCAGTGCGTGATCCTTCTCGAACACGCCGCGGAATTCCGTGAACGTGGTCGCGCCGATGCACTTGAGCTGGCCGTTCGCCAGGGCCGGCTTCAGCAGGTTCGATGCGTCGAGCGTGCCGCCCGAAGCCGAACCGGCGCCGATGATCGTGTGGATCTCGTCGATGAACAGGATGCCGTTCGGCGTGTCCTTCAGCTGCTTGAGCACCGCTTTCAGACGCTGCTCGAAGTCGCCGCGGTACTTGGTGCCGGCCAGCAGCGCGCCCATGTCCAGCGAATACACGACGGCATTCTGCAGGATCTCGGGCACGTCTTCCTGGACGATGCGCCATGCCAGGCCTTCCGCGATTGCGGTCTTGCCGACACCGGCTTCGCCCACCAGCAGCGGGTTGTTCTTGCGGCGGCGGCACAGAATCTGAATCACGCGGTCGACTTCTTCCTCGCGGCCGATCAGCGGATCGATCTTGCCGTCGGCAGCCGACTTGTTCAGGTTCTGCGTGAACTGGTCCAGCGGGCTTTCCTTCGTCGCGCCTTCTACCTGGGCCTCTTCCACGCCTTCCGACGCCTTCTGGCTGTCGATCTGCTGGTCCTTGCGCACGCCGTGCGAGATGAAATTGACCACGTCGAGACGGGTCACGCCCTGCTGGTGCAGGTAATAGACGGCATGCGAGTCCTTCTCGCCGAAGATCGCCACCAGCACGTTCGCGCCGGTCACTTCCTTCTTGCCGTTCGAGGCGGATTGCACGTGCATGATCGCACGCTGAATCACGCGCTGGAAACCGAGGGTCGGCTGGGTGTCGACCTCGCCCGTGCCTGGCACGGTCGGGGTGTTATCCCCGATGAAATTCGTCAAGGTCTTGCGCAGATCTTCGATGTTGACCGCGCACGCACGCAGGACTTCAGCGGCCGACGGGTTGTCGAGCAGCGCCAGAAGCAGGTGTTCGACCGTGATGAACTCGTGCCGAGCCTGCCGCGCTTCGACAAAGGCCATATGTAAAGAGACTTCCAATTCCTGCGCAATCATACTTCCTCCATCACGCACTGCAGGGGATGCCCTGCCTTGCGCGCATGCGTTAATACAAACTCCACTTTGGTACACGCTATATCTTTGGAAAACACGCCGCACACCCCTTTACCATGGCGATGTACGGAAAGCATGATCTGCGTCGCCGTCTCGCGATCCTTGTTGAAATACTCCTGGATGATGGCGACCACAAACTCCATCGGAGTGTAATCATCATTCAGCAGCGCCACCTGGTACAGGGGGGGTGGCTTTACGGTCTGCCGCTCCAGCAGCTGTTCGGTATCGTGCTTGGTTGCCATAAGAGTATTCTAAGATGCTTTCGCTGTTCGTGCGTACGTTAACAATCAGGGCCAATCAGGGTCCTTACCTGTGTCATCCCTTGTGCTTTCCATCTTACGCGTTTTCCCCGTTGCGCGCAGATGGCGACCCAGTTGCGAAAATCAAGAGCTTGTTTTAAAGCAGTAGTGGAAATTTTCACAACACGCGTTCAAAAGCGCTTGACTTACAAGATTATTGCAACAACAATGCAGTTATTGACATGTACTTATGTACTTGTTGATAAGAAGTGAGCAGGCTGAGGAGGGGGCAAGAAGCTTCTTGCTTTTATGGCTCGTGTGATTCGTTTTTAATCGAAGGTTATTTTATGGCAACAGGTACTGTGAAGTGGTTCAATGATTCCAAAGGTTTTGGCTTCATCACCCCAGATGACGGCGGCGAGGATTTGTTCGCACACTTCTCCGCAATCAACATGAACGGTTTTAAGACCCTCAAAGAAGGTCAGAAAGTCCAATTCGAAGTCACGCAAGGCCCTAAAGGCAAGCAAGCTTCCAATATCCAGGGTTCGTAATCACCCCTCGGAAGCAAAAGCCCCGCTGCGGCGGGGCTTTTTTTATTCGTCGACGCTTCCAATCGGGCACAGCTCCTCAGCCGCTGCCCCCTTCCCCACGGGTCACATGCACTCGATCATCACCTCACCGAAGCCCGAGCACGAAACCTGGGTCGCGCCTTCCATCAGGCGTGCGAAGTCGTAGGTCACGCGTTTCGACGTGATCGCCTTCTCCATCGAGCTGATCAGGAGATCGGCCGCTTCGGTCCAGCCCATGTGGCGCAGCATCATCTCGGCCGACAGGATCAGCGAGCCCGGGTTCACGTAATCCTTGCCCGCATACTTGGGCGCGGTGCCGTGGGTCGCCTCGAACATCGCCACCGAATCCGACATGTTGGCGCCCGGCGCGATGCCGATGCCGCCGACCTGCGCCGCCAGCGCATCCGAAATATAGTCGCCGTTCAGGTTCAGGGTCGCGATCACGCTGTACTCGGCCGGGCGCAGCAGGATCTGCTGCAGGAAGGCGTCGGCGATCGAATCCTTGATCGTGATGTCGCGGCCGGTCTTCGGATTCTTGAACTTGCACCACGGGCCGCCGTCGATCAGCTCGGCGCCGAATTCCCGCAAGGCCAGCGCATAGCCCCAGTCGCGGAAGCCGCCCTCGGTGTACTTCATGATATTGCCCTTGTGGACCAGGGTCACCGACGGCTTGTCGTTGTCGATCGCATACTGGATCGCCTTGCGCACCAGGCGCTCGGTGCCTTCGCGCGAGACCGGCTTGACGCCGATGCCCGAGCTGTCCGGGAAGCGGATCTTCTTCACGCCCATCTCGTTGACGAGGAAGTCGATGATCTTCCTGGCGCCCTCGGATTCGGCGGCCCACTCGATGCCCGCGTAGATGTCTTCGGAGTTCTCGCGGAAGATCACCATGTCGGTCTTGTGCGGCTCCTTCAGCGGCGACGGCACGCCGGCGAAGTAGCGTACCGGGCGCAGGCAGACATACAAATCCAGTTCCTGCCGCAGCGCCACGTTCAGCGAGCGGATGCCGCCGCCGACCGGGGTCGTCAGCGGGCCCTTGATCGAGACCACGTAATCCTTGACCGCCTCCAGCGTTTCCGGCGGCAGCCAGACGTCCGGGCCGTAGATGCGGGTCGACTTCTCGCCGGCGAAGATTTCCATCCAGCTGATCCGGCGCGCGCCGCCATAGGCTTTGGCCACCGCGGCGTCGACCACCTTGCGCATCACCGGGGTGATGTCCGCGCCGGTGCCGTCGCCCTCTATATAAGGGATGATCGGCTGGTCCGGCACGTTGAGCGAGAAATCGGGATTGACGGTGATCTTCGCGCCCTCGGCCGGCACTTGAATATGTTCGAACATTGGGTGGTCTCCGAAATACAATAGCGATGCTTGCTATTTTGCTCTAAAAACCTCTTCCATGTCCCTCATCTTATTCAACAAGCCATTCCAGGTGCTTTGCCAGTTCAGCGCCGAACCGGGCCGGGCCTCGCTCGCCGACTATATAACCATCCCCGGGATCTATCCGGCCGGCCGTCTCGACGCCGACAGCGAAGGCCTCATGCTGCTGACGGACGACGGCAAACTCCAGCACCGCATCGCCCATCCGGACCAGAAGGAAGCCAAGACCTATATCGTGCAGGTGGACGGCGTGCCCGACGCCGCCCTGCTGGCCCGCCTGCAGGCGCCGCTGGACCTTGGCGACTTCGTGACCAAGCCTTGCCGCGCTGCGAGAATCGCCGAACCGGAATGGCTGTGGCCGCGCAACCCGCCGATCCGGGTCCGCCAGGACAAGCCGACCAGCTGGATCGCCATCACGCTCGAAGAAGGCAAGAACCGCCAGGTGCGCCGCATGACGGCCGCGGTCGGGCTGCCGACCCTGCGCCTGGTGCGCACCAGCATCGGGCCGTTCTCGCTGTCCAGCCACCCCTTGATGCCAGGCGAATGGACCGAAGTGCCGGCGGACGCAATCGGCGCCGGCAAAGCCCGTAAAGCCTGAGAGGCTTGTTCTGCATCAAACAGAACAGCCTAAACCGGGCCGGCTGGCGGTCGTTAACGAGCCAGATCCGCGTCGTGGATCGACTTCTCAACGAAAAGGAACCGCAATGTCCAAACTCATCGTCGGTATGATTGCTTCACTGTTCGCTGTTTCCGCTTTCGCTGCAGCCCCGGCCGCAACCCCGGCCGCCGCACCGGCAGCCGCCGCCACCACCGAACCGGCAGCAGTGGCGCCGAAGAAAATGAAGAAGATGAAGAAAGCCAAGAAGACCGCGTCCGCCGAAGCAGCCCCCGCCGAGCAAGCCACCAAGTAATTGCCCAAAACCGGGGTCAGACTCCGGTTTTTGGAAAGGTATCAACGGAAAAACCCGCCGGACCTGAAGGTCGGGCGGGTTTTTTCATTCCTGCAGAACCGGCGCGGCAGTACCGCGCGAGTGGTGTCGCTTAGGCCGACAGGGCCTTGATAGCGGCAGCCAGGCGGCTCTTGTGGCGAGCGGCCTTGTTCTTGTGGATGATTTTCTTGTCAGCGATGCTGTCGATGGTCGACACGGACTGCTGGAAGATGGTGGTCGCAGCGGCCTTGTCGCCAGCCTGGATGGCCTTCTTGACAGCCTTGATCGCGGTGCGCAGGGTCGAGCGCTGAGCCGAGTTGTGAGCGTTTTGCTTAACTGCTTGACGAGCGCGCTTACGCGCCTGTGCGGTATTTGCCATGGAATTTCCTAATCGGTGTAAGTTGCGTCCGCAAACACCTCAAACGATTAGTGTCTGCCAACTGAATTCAATACAGCCCTCGATTATAGCGAAGGTTTCATCGCAGAGCAATTCCAAATTCATGCCCGAGTCCGCTTTGCCGGTTAAAAGCGACGTCCGGAAGTTTCTGCGAGCTATTGCCCAGCTATAATCGCGGGCTATGAACCTACTCCGAACCCTGGCGGCCATCTCGAGCATGACGATGGTCTCCCGCATCACCGGCCTGCTGCGCGACACCCTGTTTGCCCGCGCTTTCGGCGCCTCGCCCTACACCGACGCCTTCTATATTGCGTTCCGCCTGCCGAACCTGCTGCGCCGGCTGTTCGGCGAAGGCGCGTTCTCGCAAGCCTTCGTGCCGATCCTGGCCGAATACAAGAACCAGAAAGGCGAGGAAGCCACCCGTTCGCTGGTCGACCACGTCGCCACCACCCTGGTCTGGGCCACGGTCGTGGTCAGCGTGCTGGGGGTGATTGCCGCGCCGCTGATCCTGATGGGCATCGCCAGCGGCCTGGACGGTGATGGTTTCGACAAGGGCGTGGTCATGACCCGCCTGATGTTCCCCTATATTGCCTGCATGTCCTTCGTGGTGCTGGCGGGCGCCGTGCTCAATACCTGGCGCGAATTCAAGATCCCGGCCTTCACGCCGGTGCTGTGGAACCTGTCCTCGATCTTCTTTTCGCTGTTCCTGGTGCAGTACTTCGAGGTGCCGATCTATTCGATGGCGGTGGCGGTGATGGTCGGCGGCGTGGCCCAGGTCGCGATCCAGATCCCGGCCCTGAAGCGCATCGGCATGCTGCCGCGCCTGTCCTTCAATCCCCTCTCGGGCCTGAAGGATCCCGGCGTGCGCCGTATCCTCAAGAAGATGGGGCCGGCCGTGTTCGCGGTCTCCGCGGCCCAGATCAGCCTGCTCATCAACACCAACTACGCCTCCAACATGGGCGGCGGCGCCGTCTCCGTGCTGCAGTATGCCGACCGCCTGATGGAATTCCCGACCGGGATCCTGGGCGTGGCGTTGGGCACCATCCTGCTGCCCAGCCTGTCGAAGGCGAACGCCGACGGCGACATCGGCGAATACTCGGCCCTGCTCGACTGGGGCCTGCGCCTGACCTTCCTGCTGGCCCTGCCGGCCGCGGTGGGCCTGGCCGCGCTGTCGACGCCGCTGATCGCCGCCCTCTTCAACTACGGCGAATTCAATGCCGCCAACGTGGCCGCCGCCACCGCGCCGCTGATGTCGTATGCGGCCGGCCTGCTGGGCATCATCCTGGTCAAGATCCTGGCTCCCGCCTTCTACGCGCGCCAGGACATCCGCACCCCGGTGCGCATCGCCATCGGCGTGCTGATCGCGACCCAGCTCATGAACCTGGTGTTCGTGCAGGTGCTGGGCATGGGCGTGGCCGGACTAGCGCTGTCGATCGGCCTGGGCGCCTGCCTGAATGCGCTGTTCCTCTACACCGGCCTGCGCCGCCGCAGCATCTACACGCCGCACGCCGGCTGGCTGGGCTTTTCGCTGAAGGTGGTAGTGGCGGTGGTGCTGATGGGCCTGGCCGCCTGGTTCAGCCAGGCGCAGCTCGACTGGGCCGCACTGCGCTCGCATCCGGTGCTGCGCATCGTCGCCCTGCTGGCGATCATCGCGCTCAGCGGCATCGTCTACTTTGCCGTGCTGTTCGCGCTGGGCTTCCGTCCGCGCGACTTCATGCGCCGCGCGAAGTAATCAGAGGCGGCGATCAACGGCGGTTGGCGTCGCGCGCCGCCTTGTCGTCCTTGTCCTTCTCATCCTTGTCGTCGTCGCCGGCGCTCGATGCTTCGGACGGTGGCGGCTCGGCCGGTTCCGTCGGCGCCACATCGGATGGCGGCAGCGGTGACTGTGGCTGTGGCGGTGGCGGCGGTGGCGGTGGCGGTGGCTCCGCCGGTGAGGGCGTCATGTTGCCCGGATTACCGCGCCCCGGGAACAGCGACGGCGGCTCGGACGGATTCTGCGGCGGCTGGCCCGGCGCCGGCTGGCCGGGCTGGCCGGGCTGGCCGGGCTGGCCGAACAGGGACGGCTGCCCGGGCTGACCTGGCTGTGCGAGAAGGGGCTGCCCCTGCATCACGCCCTGCCCGATCGCCGCGAACTTCCAGTCCGCCAGGTGTTCCTTGTTGTCGAGTCCCTGGAAGCGCTTGTCGAAACCGCCCTGCTTCAAGGGCTTCGCCTGCGACAGGCTGTACACCGCCAGGACACCCGTACCGCCGGCGCCGTTCAAACCATTCCCCTTGTTCAGCCAGACGATGCCCCATTCGGCCTTGCCGGTGATCGGATCGACGAAGACCTTGCGCAGATGGCGGCGGATGCCGGGGAAACGCGGGTCCTTCAGCAGCTCTTCCAGCGATTGCGGCTGCGGCGGCTGGCCGCGCGGGGTCGCTTCGGCATAGCTGGTCAGCGCGGCGCTGAAGGCGGCGCCGATCTCCAGCAGTTCTTCCTCGGCGGCGGCGCGGCGCAGCAGCGCGTCGGCCTTCAGGGTGGCGGCGCCGACCAGGCCGATGATCGTCACCAGCACGATCAGCCCGACATAGGTGAAGCCGCCCTCGCGCCGCAGCCGCATGCCTGGCCCGCGCGCTACCATTCCGAATACGGCTTGCCGTTGCGGCCCTTGCCCTCGGCGCTGCTGTGCAGGTCGTAGACGTTGCCGCGCGTCGGGTCTTCGGGCGGCACGACCACCCAATTGGCATCGCTGTCCGCCACCGGATCGAAGGGCAGCCTGGGCAGGTATTTTTTCTCGACCAGCTGATCCAGCGATTCCGGATAGCGCCCGGTATCGGCATAGAACTGGTCGATCACGGCGCGCGTGGTGCGCAGGTTCTCGGCCAGGATGGTCTCTTTCGTCTTGTCGACGCTGGGGAAGAAGCGCGGCACGGCGAGCGTCAGCAGCAGGGCCACGATGCCCAGCACCACCAGCAGTTCGATCAGGGTGAATCCCTTATTCCGCTTCATTTGCTCACCCCTTCTTCACCATTTGTTGTAGGGGATGCCGTTCAGGCCCACCCGGCCGGACAGCGAATACACGTCGTACACGTCGTCGCCTTCCTTCGGCTCCTTGGCCTCGCTGGCGTAGCTGCGCTTGCCCCAGGTCTGGGCATCTTCGAGCGCCGGATCGGCGCCGAAAGGATCGCGCGGCAGGCGGCGCAGGAAGTAGATCTTCATCTTCTTCGGGCTGCGCTGGTCGACCACGCCGTCCACCAGCAGCTCCAGTTTCGGCGGGTAGCCGGTGGCGCCGGCCGGCTTGGCGATGCGGCCTTCGTCGCTGGCCTTCTTGTAGGCGTCGATGGCCAGGCGGATCTCGCGCAGGGCCAGGCGCAGGTCCTGCTCGTGGCGGCGCTGCACGGCCATGCTGGCGGCCGGCACCACCATGGCCCCGAGCAGGGCCAGGATGGCGAGCGTGACCAGCAGCTCGATCAGCGTGAAGCCGCGCGCCCGACGCATCATTGCTGGGCCGGCACCGGGGTCACGTCGGGTTTCGGGACCGGCACCACCTGCACGCCAGGCGTCGGCGGCAGCGAAGTCGCCGGCACGGACTGCGGCGGCGCCGACGGCGGCTGGCCGCTCACGCTGACGCTGGTGGCCGGCACCATGCCGCCCTGCGCCCCGGCGGCGGCCGGCGGCGCCACGCTCTGCTGGATGGCGCCCGGCGGCATCGTCGCCGGGACGCCGGACGCACCCGGTTGCCCCTGCATCGGCGCAGCCTGCGGCGGACGGGCGCCCGCAGGCGCCGGCAGCTGGGCCGGCGGCCGCGCCGCGCCGTCCGGACGGCGGCGGAAGCTGGCCTCGGTGCCGGCGCTGAACTCGGCGACGTTGGCCGCCGGGCGCTGGATGTTGCGCACCAGGTGGGGCGTGATCGACAGCACCACCTCGGTCTTGTCCCGGGTGTCCTGCCTGCTGCCGAACAGGCGGCCGACCAGCGGCAGGTCGCCCAGGCCCGGCAGGTGGGTGGCGCTGCTGCGCTCGTCGTTCTTGATCAGGCCCGCCAGCACCTGGTTCTCGCCATCCTTCAGCTGCAGCATGGTGGCGGCCGAGCGCGTGCCGATGCGGTAGGCGGTGGTGCCGCTCTTGGTCTCGATGGTGTCGACCAGGGTGCTGGCTTCCAGCGAGATGCGGATGCCGATCTCGTTGTTCAGGTAGATGGTCGGCTCGACGTTCAGGGTCAGGCCGACGTCGACGTAGTTCACCGACTCCGACGCGAAGCCGCCCACGCCCGAGGAGATCGTGGTGGTGATCGTCGGCAGCTTGTCGCCGATGACGACCTTGGCCTTTTCCTTGTTGCGCACGCGGATGCGCGGCGCGGCCAGGGTGTTGGCGTCGCCGTCGGTCTTCTTGGCCGTGATCGAGGCAGAGAACGGCGACACGCCGATATTGCCGGAGTTGAGGCCGCGCAGCTGGTCGATGGTGAGCGCCCCGGCGCTGGCCGTGATCGGCGCGAAGGACAAGGTGGTCGGCAAGTCCACGCCCAGGTCGAGCAGGCGGTTGCGCTGCACTTCCAGCACCTCGACGTCGAGCACCACTTCGGCCTCGGGCACGTCCTGCAGCTGTATCAGCTGGGTCGCCAGCTTGACCGCTTCCGGGCTGTCGCGCAGGATCACCAGGTTCAGCTTCTCGTCGACCACCACGTCGCGCGACTTGAGGATGGTCTTGAGCGTGTTGGCGATGCTTTTGGCATCCGCGTTCGCCAGGTAGAAGGTCTTGACCGTCATCTCCTGGTATTCCTTCTGCTTGGCCGCCACGTTCGGGTAGATCAGGATGGTGTTGCCATCCATGACCTGGCGCTCGAGCTGGTTGGTCATCAAGAGGTAGTAGACCGCCGATTCGACGGTGCTGTTCTTCAGGAAGATGGAAGCGCGCTGGTCGGTCTTGACGTCTTTGTCGAACAGGAAGTTCAGGCCCGAATGGCGCGCGATGACCTCGAAGATCTGCTTGATCGGCGCATCGCGGAATTCGAGGCTGATCGGCGAGCGGAAAGCCGCCGCCAGCGAGGCCTCGCCGGGCGCCGTGGCGGTCTTCTCGTTCACGTCCGCCAGCATCTGCCGGGCCGGCTCGTGGCTCGGGCGTTCGCTCAGGATCGCGCCCAGCTTCTGGCGCGCGGCCTCGAAGTCCTTGCGTTCGACCGCGACGCGCGCTTCCTCGAGCAGCACCGCATGGCGGCGGTCGGCATCGACCTGGCGCAGGCCGGCGCGCGCGCGGTCGTTGACCGGGTCGATGGCCAGCACGCGCTGGTAATCCTGCAGGGCCAGCTGGACCTTGCCGTCGGCGATGGCGCGGTCGGCCTCGGTCAGCAGGCGGTTGGTGGTGGCGTCGCGCGCGCGCAGGTAAGCCGACTTGTAGCCGGCATTGGTCGGATCGGCGGCCACCGCTTCCTGGTACTTCAGCAGGCCGGCCTCGACCTTGTCCTGGGCCACCAGCTCGTTGCCGGCGCGGTAGGCCATCTGCCCTGCGCAACCGGACAGCAGCAGGGCCACTGCCATGGAAAGCGCCACATTCATGCCTGGACGAGAGATCACTCGAACACTCCAATATTGAGCTGCTGAACCTGGTTCAGCGGCAGGTAGGTCAGGGTCAGCACCGGCGGCGCGATGGCGTCGACGCGGTAGGTGCCGTCGATCAGGGCCTTGTCGCGCACGACATAGGTACGGTCGCCGCGCGCCAGGTAGACTTCCCAGGCGCCGTCGGCCACCGATTTGCCGATGAAGGTAAAGGGCAAGGGCGGCGCGCTCGGCGGCGGCGGTGGCGGCGGCTGTGCGGGCGGTGGCGGCGGCGGGGTCCAGTCCTGGCGCCCGAACACGCCATTCTCGCCCTGGCGGAACTGGGTGTCGCTGTCGCCGATCAGGGTCTCGCGCGGGACCAGGGCCAGGATAGTCGTGCCGCCGCCGCCAGCGCTGCCGGCAATGCCGGCTGGCGCGCTTGCAGGCGCAGCAAGGACCGGGGCCGGGCTGGCAGCCGGCGCGGGCTGCACAGGACGCGGCGCCGGCGCACGCTCGACCGCCTCGGCGACTTCCGTGTCCGGCGCGCGGTCGCCGAACAGCACCAGCGCCGCCGCGGCGACCAGAGCCGCGCCCATCGCAAGGTGGCGCGGCTTCATGGCGCCGCTCCCGGCACGTCGTTCAGATACAGGGTCAGGCGCAGGCGCGCCTCCACCGATGGGTCCTGGATGCCGTCGCGCCGGAAATTGATCTCGTCCAGCGAGGCGAACGGGATCTCGCGCAGCGCGCCCATGGCGAACTGCCAGATCGCGGCGTAGCCGCCCTTCACCGGCAGGTTGACCTGGTAGGTGGTGACGCGCGCATTGCGGTCGTAGCCGGTCTTGTACTCGCCCTGGCTGAGCGACAGGCCGTTCTTCGCGGCCAGCGCGAACAAAGTCCGGACCTGCTGCTCGGCGTAGCGGCGCGGTCCCAGTGCCGCATAGAAAGCGTCCAGGTTGTCGATCGCGGGCGCCGGCTGCACCACCGGCGCGGCCGGGGTGGCCAGTGCGGCAGACGTGGCGGGGCCGGCAACGGACGCCTTCTGGCGCGCCGCGCGCTCGGCCAGCAGCGCATCGCGCTCGGCTTCGAATCCGGCATTCGCATGCAGGGTCCAGGCCAGTGCGCCGGCAAGCGCCAGGCACACGAGCCCGCCGGCGGCCGGCAGCGGCCAGGTGCGCACCGCCAGCTGCAGGCGCAGCATCAGCGTGCCGAAGGAAAGCTGTTTCATTGCGCGGGCCTCCAGCGGGCATCGAGCTGGAAGCGGATCGGGCGGTTCGGATCCTGCTCGTTGATCTCGTGGCGCGCCAGCACCACGGCGCTGAACCACTCGTCCTTCTGCAGCTGCTCGACGTAGGCGATCATGTCTTCGCTGGTCTTGGCTTCGGCGGTGATGCGCACGGTGCTCTTGCGCGCGTCCGGCTCCAGCGCCAGCAGCGCGATGTTGGCCGGCGTGCCCGCCTGCACGGCATCGTGCAGCGCGCGCCACGGCAGGTTCAGCTGCAGCACCGCGGCGTTCACGGCGCTGGCCTGGGCTTCGGGCACGGGCGCGCGCACGGCGACCGGGGCAGCCTGGATGCGGGCCTGGCTGGCTACCCGTGCCTGCGACTGCGCGCGCAGCCGCGCGACTTCCCATTCGCTTTTCTGGAGATCGAAACGGGCAAACAACAGTATGGTGCCGACGAGCGACACGGCGCCGACCACGGCCCAGACCTGGCGCGGCGAGCGCAGGATGCTGCGCGCCACGCCGGGCGGCGCGAAATCGATGTGGACCTTCCTCATGGCGCCCTCCCCGTCATCGCCAGCCGCGCACTGTCCGGCCACAGCGGGTCGAGTTCGTCCTCGAACAGCGTGCAGGCGAACTTCAAACGTCCCGCGCTGCTGGCCCAGCCCTGGGGCGCCGGACCGGCCACCTGCAGGCGTTCCGGCCGGCCCAGGCCGACCCGCAGCGCTTCGCGGGCGACGTGGCCTTCGAGCCAGTCGCGGTCGGCGCCTTCCGGGATCGGCGCGGTGCGCACCGCGGCCAGCAGATCGCCGTCGAAGGCGGCTACGCTCAGCACCCCGCCGTGCACCAGGCCGAACCAGGCGCCGGGGCGGCGCATCGAACGGTGCTGGTTCAGCGCGGCGACGAATTGCGGCTGGACCTCGATCAGGCGGAACCGGCTGGCCGTTGCCGCCTCCTGCAGCTGCGCCAGCAGAGCCAGCGGCACGGCGGCGGCCAGGAAGGGCCGCGTCGCGCTCCAGTCGGCGCGGATCTGCCAGCCGGCCGGGCTGGCGCCGAACAGCGCCTGGTAGCGCAGCGCGCAGGCGGCTTCGAGGTCGGCCATGCGGGTGGCGCCGCCGGGAGGCGCCACCTGCCACAGGCGCACCAGTTCGTCGGACAGCACCACGCGCAGCGTCCAGCCGGCGCGCTCGTGGTCGGCCAGCATGCGGCCGGCTTCGCGCAGCACGGCGCCGAGGTTGTGTTCCTTGAAGCGCGCCTGTTCCAGCAACTGCGGCTGCTCGTGCGGCCAGAAGCCGGTGCGCACCAGCGCCAGGCCGTCGGGCGCGAGGCCCAGCCGCAATCCCCGTCCGAACCACTTACGCATGCAGGGTCACCCGTTTGATTTCTTCGATGGTGGTCGCGCCGCGCTTCACCAGGTCCAGCGCCGCCATGCGCAGGCTGCGGGTGCCGTTGGCGGCGGCCGCCGCCTTGATGCGGCGGATCGGCTGCTTGTCGACGATCAGCTCGCGGATCTCGTCGTTCAGGGTCAGGATCTCGGCGATCGAGCGGCGCCCCTTGTAGCCGGTGCCGCGGCAGTCGCCGCAGCCCTTGCCGCGCATGAACAGGTAGTCGCCCACCTCTTCCGGGGCCAGGCGCGCCGACGCCAGCTCGGCCTCGTCCGGCTCGTAGGGCGTGGCGCAGTGCGGGCAGTTCATGCGGATCAGGCGCTGGGCCCAGATGCCGTTCAGCGCCGACACGAAGGCATAAGGATCGATGCCCATGTGGGTGAAGCGGCCGAACACATCGAACACGTTGTTGGCGTGGACCGTCGTCAGCACCAGGTGGCCGGTCAGCGCCGACTGCACCGCGATCTCGGCGGTCTCGCGGTCACGGATCTCGCCGACCATGATCTTGTCCGGGTCGTGGCGCAGAATCGAGCGCAGGCCCTTGGCGAAGGTCAGACCCTTCTTCTCGTTCACCGGAATCTGCAGGATGCCGGGCAGCTGGTATTCGACCGGGTCCTCGATGGTGATGATCTTCTCGCGCCCGTTGTGGATCTCGGTCAGCGCCGCGTACAGCGTGGTGGTCTTGCCGGAGCCGGTCGGCCCCGTCACCAGCAGCATGCCGTAGGCTTCCTGGGCCAGCGAACGCAGGGTCACCAGCGAAGGCGCGTCGAAGCCCAGCGCTTCCAGCGTCAGCGCGCCATAGGCCTCGATCATGGCGCGCTTGTCGAGGATACGGATGACCGCGTCCTCGCCGTGGATGCTGGGCATGATGGAGACGCGCAGGTCGATCTCGCGGCCGCCCGATTCGACGCGGAAGCTGCCGTCCTGCGGGATGCGGCGCTCGGCGATGTCGAGTTCGGCCAGCACCTTCAGGCGCGAGATGATGTGCTCGGCCAGTTCGATGCCGCCCACGGAAGCCGCGTGATCGAGCACGCCGTCGACGCGGTATTTGACGGCCAGGCCGCCGGCGGTGCTTTCGAGGTGGATGTCGGACGCGCCGGCCTTGAGCGCATCGTACAGGGTGGAGTTGACCAGCTTGACGGCCGGACTGCCGCCTTCGGAAACCGAAGCGAAGGACAGCATCGTGGCAGCCTTGCCGTCGCGCCGCCCTTCTCCACTATCGCCGACCAGCGAGTCGACCGCGCGCGCCGATTCTTCCTGCTTGCCGAGATAAGCCTGGATGTCGCCGGCCAGCGCCAGGCGCAGGTGCAGCGGGCGCGTGTGCGTGCAGCCGGCCTGCGCCGCCAGCCAGGTTTGTAAATCCAGGTCGAAGGGGTCGGCGATCACGCCGGTCAGCAGCCCCTGCGCATCGCGTAAAAGCACGCAATGGCGCGCCAGCGCCTGCGCCAGCGGCAGCAGGTCGAAGGCCGGCTGCTGGCCGAACATCTCCAGCGTCTCCATGACCGTCAGGCCGAAGGGCTCGGCCAGCTGGCGCACGATCTGGCGTGCTTCCAGTCCGGACAGCGCCTGCAGTTCCTCGACCAGCGAGCGGCGCGACTGGCGGCTCTGCGCGCGCGCCCGGGCCAGCAGTGCAGGGTCGAACATATCGACGGATGAAACGCTCACGACATGTCTCCGGCAAGGTCGAAAATCGGCATATAGAGCAGCACCACGATGGCGCCGACCACCAGGCCGATGGCGGCCATCAGCAGCGGCTCGAAGGTACGGGTGAAACGGTCGATCCAGCGTCCGATCTCGCCGTCGTAGAAGGCGGCCGAGCGGGTCAGCATCGGGCCCATGTCGCCGGTGCGCTCGCCCACGCGCAGCATGCGCAGCGAGATCGGCGTGGTCAGGCCGTTGGCTTCGAAGGCGTCGGACATCGGGCGCCCGGATTCGATCGCCCCCTTGGCCGCGCGCAGGCCGGCGCGGATGCCGGGCGAAACCATGCCCTGCACGGTCTCGATCGCGCTCACCAGCGTGATGCCGCCTTCGTTCAGCATGCCCAGGGTCAGGTAGAGGCGCGACAGTTCGTACACGCGGGCGCGCTCGCCGATGCCGGGCAATCTGGCCAGCAGGCGCGCCGCGCCGCCCTGGCGCAGCACGCGCCGGATGCCCCACCCCGCCAGCGCGATGATGGCGGCGAAGGACAGCAGCAGGCCGCCCGCGTGGCGTCCGGCAAACTGGCCCCACTCGAGCATCAGGCGCGACATCCACGGCAAGTTGCGCCCGGCGCCCTGGTACACCTCGGCGAAGCGCGGCACCACATAGGACATCAGGAAGATCGAGACGCCGCCGCCGACCACCAGCAGGATCACCGGGTAGATCGAAGCGCTGACGATCTTGGCGCGCACCAGGTCGATGCGCTGCTGGTATTCGATATAGCGTTCGAGCGCGCGCGGCAGGTCGCTGGTGCCTTCGGCGGCGCGCACGATGCCGACGTAGAGCGGCGGGAACAGGCCCGGCTGCTCGGCCAGCACGCCGGAGAAGCGCTTTCCTTCGCGCAGGCCGGCCAGCAGGCGTTCGAGCACGGCGCGGGTGGCGGGACTGGCTTCCTTCTCGAGCAGCGCTTCCAGGCCCTCGACGATGCCGAGGCCGGCGGTCAACAGGGCCAGCAGTTCCTGGCTGAACAGCACCAGCGACAGCTTGCCGCCGCTGCGCCGGGCAAAGGAAAAGCCGGCCGTGCCGACCCGCTCGACCGCGCTGACGTAGAGGCCGCGCGCCTCGACCTGACGGCGCGCGTCCGCCTCATCCGAGGCATCGACCACCACGCTGGCGATGGTCATGTCGGGAGCAAGAGTGCGAACCGCGAACTGCACGAAAAATTGTCTCTTGTTTTATTGCGAGCTGATGTCGGCGGCTTCGCCGGCGCCGCCGGGCTGGCCGTCCTTGCCCAGCGAGACGATCTCGTACTCGCCCTTGGTGCCCGGCGCGCGGTACTGGTAGGCATGGCCCCACGGGTCTGCCGGCACGCCCTTCTTCAGGTACGGGCCGTTCCATTTGCCTGCAGCGGTGGGCGGTGCGCTCATCAGCGCATTCAAGCCTTCCTCGGTGGTCGGGTAGCGGCCGACGTCGAGACGGTAGGTGTCGAGCGACTTTTCGAAGGCTTCGATCTGCGCGCGCGCGACCGTCACTTCGGACTTGCCGAGTTGCGAGAAGTATTTCGGACCGACATAGGCCGCCAGCAAACCGATGATGACGATCACCACCAGCAGCTCGAGCAGGGTGAAGCCTGCGCTGCGTGCGCCGCCTGCCTTTTTCGCGCCCTGGTACAGCTGTGAAACCATTCCTACTCCTTTGTGCCTTTTGGAAAGCATAGCCCTGCAAGGCTAACACGGCGCTTGGCGCAGCGACAATCCTTTTTCGACAGCCCAACAGACGAGTGTGTACCCATTAATGAGGAATCTATCGATTTGTCGCAAATTTGTAGCGGATTTTGAACGCTCTGCCTTGCAATTCAGGATGGGTTTTTACTAGGAGAAACCGAATTAAATTCTCATATGCATGATTAAAACCATCATTTAATCGTTGAAATTATTTTCACAACAGTTGCCCTCGTTGCTATATTCCATTGCAACCGGGTAAATTTCCACGGTTTGTCACAGCCTGCGTCCGGGCTACCGGAAACGACTCAACCATAACGAAAAAAGGCAGATCTCATGATTCGGACTTCGCATCTCTCCAAACTTCTCGGCGCGGCTCTGGTTGCCGCAGCGGCTGCGGCAGCGCCCGCGCACGCCGGCGTCATCACCTTCGACGGCGACTATGTCGGCCCGATGGGCGGCGGCGAATCGTGGAACGAAGCTGGCTACAGCATCGGCTTGTGGGCCAATGTCGCCGATGGCGGCGTCGGCACCCTGGTCGGCAGCATCATCGATGGCGACGCATCGACCTGCGACACCTCGTCGATGTCCTGCCCGGGCAACAAGTACGGCAACTACTACGCCGCGCTCAACGACAGCTACATGGACATCCAGTTCAGCGCCGGCGCCGGCTTCATGCTCAAGTCCTTCGATGCCAGCTTCGTCGGCAGCAGCGCGAACCTGTCCAGCTTCGCGAATCCGCCGGGCCTGATCCGCGTGCAGGGCTTCAAGCAGGACGGCAGCTACCTGACCCAGGACTTCTGGCTGAACGGCCCGACCGCCGCCGGCTTCCAGCTGGACCACTTCGACACCACCGGCGCCTTCGCCAACACGATGTTCGTCGAAGCCCTGGTGTTCGGCTACGCCTGCAACACGGCCGGCAGCTGCAGCGCCTTCAGCACCAACCGCGGCCAGTTCGCGATCGACAACATCGCCATGACCGACGTGCCGGAACCGGCCACCGCCGCCATCGTGGGCCTCGGCCTGCTGGGCCTGGGCGTTGCCCGCCGCCGCCGCAAGGCCTGAACGACGCTTCGCAAAAAAACAACGACAAGAGAGGAAAAACCAGAATGAAGATGCGTCCCCTTTCCGCAGCCGTCGCGCTGCTGCTGGCCGGCCTCGCCGTGAGCGCCCAGGCCGATGACATCCGCCGCCCCTACATCGTCCAGCTGGCCGACAAGCCGGTCGCCTCCTATACCGGCGAGATCGCCGGCATGCCGGCCACCCAGCCCGAGCCTGGCGCCCGTCTCGACATCGACTCGAGCGAAGTCCACCTGTACAGCGACTACCTGGGCCAGAAGCAGCAGGTCGTGCGCGCCAGCGTCGCCGATGCGCCGGTGCTGTACAACTACAGCGTGGTGCTGAACGGCTTCGCCGCCATGCTGACCGACGATGAAGTGCGCGCCCTGCAGCTGCGCACCGACGTCGCCGCCGTCACCCCGGACACCCCGCGCCAGGTGACCACCACCTACACCTCGCGCTTCCTGGGCCTGGACAAGGCCGACGGCCTGTGGACCAAGCTGGGCGGCAAGACCAAGGCCGGCGAGAACATCATCATCGGCATCGTCGACGGCGGCATCTGGCCGGAAAATCCGGCCTACGCCGACCGCGTCGACAGCGACGGCAAGCCGACCTTCGACAACAGCGGCACCGTGGCCTACGATGCGCCGCCGTCGCGCTGGAAAGGCATCTGCCAGACCGGCGAAGGCTTCACCGTGGCCGCGTGTAACAACAAGCTGATCGGCGCCCAGTACTTCGACGCCACCTTCCGCAGCCTGCCGCAGTACACGACCCACTGGACCGAATTCCGCTCGCCGCGCGACTCGATCGGCGGCAATGTCGGCCATGGCGGCCACGGCGACCACACCGCCAGCACCGCCGGCGGCAACAACGGTCCGGACGCGATCGTCAACGGCGTCAACCTGGGCCGGGTCTCGGGCATGGCCCCGCGCGCGCGCCTGGCTGCCTACAAGGTCTGCTGGACCTACAACGACGCCACCGACGCGACCGGCGGCAAGAACAGCTGCTTCACCGGCGACAGCGTGGCGGCCATCGAAAAAGCCGTGGTCGACGGCGTGAACGTCATCAACTTCTCGATCAGCGGCGGCACCAGCGTCACCGACCCGGTCGAGCAGGCCTTCCTGCACGCCTCGAACGCCGGCGTGTTCGTTTCCGCTTCGGCAGGCAACGACGGTCCGGCCAACCAGGTCGCCCACATCAGCCCGTGGCAGGCCACGGTCGCCGCCTCGACCCACGACCGCGAACTGCAGGCCGATGTCCTCCTGGGCAACGGCAACAAGTACACCGGCGCCTCGATGAACGTGAATCCGCTGCCGTCGGCGCCGATGATCACCGCCGAGCAGGCCGCCCTGCCGGGTTCCAGCGCCAACTCCGCAAGCCTGTGCTACAGCTCGACCTGGACCAGCGCGGACTGGACGACGGCCAAGCCCTCGCTCGATCCGGCCAAGGTCGCCGGCAAGATCGTGACCTGCACCCGCGGCACCAACGACCGTCTCGACAAGAGCAAGGCCGTGAAAGAAGCCGGCGGCGTCGGCATGGTCCTGATCGACAACGGCGCCGGCCTGGTGGGCGAAGTGCACAACGTCCCGACCGTGCACGTGACGGCCGCCAACGGCGCCATCATCAAGACCTATGCCGCCAGCCAGGGCGCGAGCGCGTCGATGACCCAGTTCGTCACCGGCACCTCGAGCGTGAAAGCGCCGGTGCTGGCCTCGTTCTCGTCGCGCGGCCCGAACCGCTACGACGGCAACCAGCTCAAGCCCGACCTTGCAGCGCCAGGCGTCGACATCATCGCCGCCGTGACCCCGGGAATGACCCCGGCCCAGCGCGCCGACATCGTCAACGGCACCGCCACCCCGATGAACGCCTGGGCTTCGTACCAGGGCACCTCGATGGCCGCGCCGCACGTCGCCGGCATCGCCGCCCTGCTGAAGCAGCAGCACCCGGACTGGACCCCGGCAATGATCAAGTCGGCGCTGATGACCTCGGCCACCGACACCTTCGCCGATACCCAGGCGGGCGATCTGCGCGGCACCCTGCCGTTCGGCCAGGGCGCCGGCCATATCAATCCGAACGGCGCGAGCGACCCGGGTCTGGTGTTCAACGCCATGCAGGCCGACTACCAGAAGTACCTGTGCGGCCTGAGCGTGTCGACCGCCGCCAACTGCGTCAACGGTTCGATCCAGGGCTACAACCTGAACCTGCCGTCGATCGCGGTCAGCAACGTGCTGGGCAGCGTCACCGTGACCCGCACCGTCACCAACGTCGGCGCCAGCGCCGCGACCTACACGGCGGGCGGCACGATGCAGGGCTACTCGATGTCGGTCAGCCCGGGCTCGCTGTCGCTGCAGCCGGGCGAGAGCAAGTCCTTCAACCTGACGCTGACCCGCACCAGCGCCGCCAACAACGTCTGGCAGTACGGTTCGCTGCGCTGGAGCGACGGCACCCACACCGTTCGCATCCCGGTCGTGGCGCGTTCCGGCCAGCCGGTCGTGGCCCCCGGCCTGATCGCCAGCACCAAGGCCAGCGGCAGCAAGACCCTGTCGGTGACGACCGGCTTCAGCGGCACGCTGGGCTCGGCCTACGGCGGCCTGAAGGAAATCACGAAGAGCAATGACGTCGTGGCCCAGGCGCCGTCCGGTTCGATCGACAGCTCGGCCCTGCTCGGTGCTGCCTGCCGCGCCGGCGCCGTCGGCACCCGCGTGACGTCGGTGACGATCCCGGCCGGCACCCTGCTGGCCCAGTTCGAACTGTTCAACCGCGACACCGAAGGTGGCAACGGCACCACCGGTACCGACCTCGATATGGCCCTGCTGAACGCGGCCGGCACCGTGGTCGCCTACTCCGGCGCCTCCGGCTCGAACGAGATCGTCGCATTGAACGCACCGGCTGCAGGTACTTACCGTGTCTGCGTCGGCGCCTACAGCACCGCCAACGGCGCCTCGGCCAACTATGCGCTGTCCTCGGCCGTGGTGACTTCGACTGACCGCGGCGGCAACTTCAAGGTGCTGCTGCCGGCGAAGGCAGTGGCGGGCAGCACCTCGTCGATCAGCGCCAGCTGGTCGGGCCTGGCGGCCGGCAAGCGCTTCGTCGGCGCCCTGCAGCTGAAGGACCCGAACGGCGCACCGGCTTCGACCACGGTGTTCCAGGTCGAAACCAACAACCCGATCCCGCTGGGCGAGCCGGTGGACCGCAGCGCCGTGGTGGGCCTGGACTCGGGTATCTGATAGAAGGACAGCCCGGGACCTGCCAGGTCCCGGGCACAAAAAAAGCTGCGCGCCTCAGGGCCGCAGCTTTTTTTTCGTTCGATGACGGGTAATTAACGCGCTTGCAGCGGACCGTCGCCCGCCTGGCAGGTACCGGCGCGGCAAACGGCGCCCGGGTCCATCAGGAACTGGCAGGTCGACATCATGCCCGAGGCCTTGTTGGCGGCACGCCGCTCTTCCTTGTAGCGCTCGCCCAGGGCTTCGATCTCGGCCTGCTGCGTCTTGGCCGAAGACCAGGGCAGATAGCTCTCCGGCCCGCCGCAGGGACGCGCGCCCAGCGGCAGCGAATGGCACTGGTCGTCGCTGGTGCAGGACGGCGTGCCGGCAAGGGCGCGGATGCGGGCCAGGGTATCGCCCTGCGCGTCCCGCGACACGGCGGACCCTTGCGGGGTGCGCGGCGTCTGCCGGCCTTGAGGCGTGGCGGCGGTGCAGGCCGTGCAAGCGGCCAATAGCAAAATGAGTAAGGTTCGCATCCGTCCATGATGCGCCCTCAGGCATGGCAGCGTCAATCGTGTGCTCATGCATCGGAGGAAAATCCCGGTCGGCGCTGCTTATTGCATTAAATAAATTGCAATGATGCCTATAATGCAAATATTATTCAGCCTAACTCATCAGTAACCGTACGTTCGATTGTGTGTTACCTACCGAACCAAAGTTATCTGTTTTGATATACTCGATGTCAACAAATTGATCGACCTCTTTATTCCGCAAGCCGCGCATTTGCGCTTATTCCAACGAAATGGGAGTTCATATGAGTCTAGTCAAGCGCATGCTCGGTACCGCCGTGTTCGCCATTGTGTCGGCCAGCGCGGCCCAGGCGGCGGTCATCACCTTCGAAGGGCAGGAAGGCCTGGCCTTCAACCGGCAAAGTTTCAACGAGGCGGGCTACAACGTGGCTTTCGTCGACCCAGGCGCTGCGGCGCCGCCAAACACGGTCCTGATCGGCCGTTTCATCGACGGCAGCAACCCGGCCAGCTGCAGCCCCAGCACCTGCCCGACCGATAACCCGACCGTCTATTTCGATCTGCTCAACAACGGCTTCATCGACATCACGGCAAATACGCCGGGCGCGACCTTCCGCTTCAGCTCGCTCGATGCCAGCCTGATCGCCACGCCGGGCCGCGAACTTGGGCAGTTCCCTGGCGCGCTTCAGATCCTCGGCGTCCGCGCCGATGGCACGTCCACGGCAATCCAGTTCAACATCCCGAACGCGCTCGACTTCCAGACCTTCAACGCCGCGGACGTCGACTTCGCGTTTTCGCAGGAAGATTTCGTGGAGATCGCCATCGTCGGCTTCGGCTGCAACACGTTCGGCCAGTGCAGCGGCCTGGACGGCACACCCGGAGAAATCGGCCTCGACAACATCGTCCTGTCCGATCTGCCTCCGCCCGGCCCCGGCAACCAGGTGCCGGAACCGGCCACGCTGTCGCTGCTGGCCTTCGGCCTGATGGGCCTGGGCGCCCGCCTGCGCCGCCGCCGCTGAACCCTGCCTCGACTCGCTGGCGTCATCCGCAGACCTGCTGCGCCGATGACGCCGGCCTCCGCTTCATCCCCTTCCTGCCGGCCGTTGCAATAACACAAGTCAGCCCTTGTCGGGAATTGTTTTAGACAAAACTTGTGAAATGTCTGGGTGACACGTCGCTTCAATGCGACGTTGCTTTCATACACCAAAAATTTCCTGATGGATATTTCCCATCATCATCGCCCATCTCCAGCGATTTCCAAGGAAAAATATTTCAAAAGTATAATATTTGCACTAAATAAACTAAAAAAGTGTTGAGTTGGGGAAAATTTCCTGCCTACAATAGCTCATCTGTTAAACGCGACCCCTTCCGCACCATGAAACTTCACGCCATCCGCTCCGTTTCTGCCCTCGGCCTCGCCGTCATCCTCGCCGCCTGCGGCGGTGGGCAAGTCGATCAACCGACCGTGACTGCCGCCACCGTGACCATGGCCAGCGCGTCGGGCGTCTCGGCCCAGGCTGCGAGCGCGATGCCGGCGCCGGATTGCGCCGCCGACGGCTGCAAGAGCCCGCGCATCATCGATGCGAATGCGGAAGCCTACCGCTACGACGCCATGCGCCGCGCCGCCGCCGACGAAGCTGCGGCCGCTGCCAACGCCAACACCAATACCTGATCAGGCTTCAGGCAGACGCAGTTCCAGGCAGCGCGCCAACGCGCGCGCTTGCCGACACCCCGCAGGCGGTAGATCCGCTGCCAGCGGTCCTCCATTCTCCACAGTAAGCGCGCCGATCCCAGGATCCGCGCCATCTCCTCATCACGCTTCCCTTCGCGTAGCCAGCCGACGATCTCGGCTTCATGCCCGCTCAGTGGCCTTGCCGGCGCCCCGTCAGCGCGACCGTTTGCGGTAAGGCGCGGCCAGCGGCTCGCCGATGAACAGGCCCTGGGTCGGCCAGGCGACGCTCTTCCAGTAGGCTTCGATCGCGCTGTTGCCTTGCACGTAGTGTTTCAGCAGCACGGTCGGATTCGGAAATTTCTGCCAGTAGTTGCAGGGTTCGCTGACCGAGCCGTAGCTGGCGGTGGCGCCCGCTTCCAGCCAGCGCAGGCTGCTCATCTGCCCTTCTCCCAGCAGATCGCCGCCGAGCGAGGTGAGGTGGTCGGCCAGGGCGCCGGGCAGAAAATGCAGGGTATCGAGCTTCTCCACCTGCGCCATGCCGGTCTCGTAGATCATCACGTCCTTCGCGCCTTCCAGGACGTCGCCCTGGATGGTTTTGGTGCTGAGGCGCCTGGCCTCGATGCGGCCCGGCGGCGGGAAGAAGCCGCTGCGCGAATTGCGTGCCTTCTCCGACGTCACCATGTAATAGGCGGTGGCCGGCGCGATGCGGAAGCCGGCCGAGGCGCCGCGGTCGATCAGGGCCTTGGCGTCCGCCACCGATTCGGTCGGCAGCAGCATCGACAGGCGCAGCTTGAGGTCGGTAAAGGGCCGGGTGGACTTGGAATTGAAGTAAGGACTGGAACGCCCGCTGGCGCAGGTCTTGGCGCACTGGGAGGCGTCGAAGCCGAGCGTGTAGGCGCCGGTGATCGAATTGCACTCGACCTTGTAGGGCGCGGTCCAGACCATCAGCACGGCCTGGATGTCCGGGCCCAGGCGGCTGTCGATCTCTTCCTTCAGCACTTCGAAGCGTTCGGCGCTGATCTCGCGCGGCTTGTTCGGAATGCTGACGTGCACCACGTTCGCTTCCGGAATGCCGCGCCGCTTGCGGTAGTACTCGCCGACCTTGACGCTGTTCGGTTCGGCGTCGTTGATGACGATGGCCAGCTGCGCGGGCTGCAGGCTGGGCGCGCTGGTGAACTGGGCGTGGGCGCCGGCGCAAGCCAGCAGCAGGATGAGGGAGAGGAATCGTCGGATCGATGTCATTCCCTCATCATGCCACAGCTTGTCATGCGCTTGTCAGTGCTTGCAATGCGGGCAACTTATGCCAGCTTATCGCGCGACGTTTGCACGCCTGCCCTGGCGCCAGCGCAGCATGCCGCCTACCACGCCGAGGCCGGCCAGCAGCATCGCCGTCGAGCCTGGCTCCGGGACAGGTGCAATTGCGAAGACTTCCATCGCATTGACGCTCACGGTCTGACCGCGCAGGCTGCCGTCGATGATGCTGACGCCTTCGTTGTCCGGGTTGCCGTAGCTCAGCTGCCAGGACAGCGCCTTGGTGAGGTCGTCGTTGACGAAGAGGTCGGGGCCGGAACCGAATACCGGGCCGAACAGGATGTCGTTGAAGGTCTGGCGCTGTCCCTGGCTGGGCAGCTCGAAATCGCTCATCACCTGGCGGTAGACGGCCGGCGTGTCGAAGTTGAACAGGAAAGCGGTGCGCTGGAAGTCGCGCTCGGTCTCGTGCCAGCCGTCGGTCGACGACCAGCTCTGCGGGTTGTAGCCGCCGACCAGGAAGCTCTGGCCGGCCGTGTTGGTCACTTCGAGCAGCGTGAAGGTCGCGCCCTTGCCGTCCGCGGCATGATGGAAGTTGACCGAGGTATCGCCCGGGCGCAGCGTGTAGACGTTGTTCAGGTTGAACTCACCCTGGCCGAGCCAGCGCTCGAGCTGGGCGTGGCGGCTGTCGTCCAGCAGGCTGGAGCCGCCGATGATATCGCCGGCCCATGCCGTGCCGGCACTTGCGCCGGCCAGGGCAAGCAGCACGCTGCCCGTTGAAATGATCGTCTTCATGGGAATCCCCTCCCCTCAGTTCAAGAAGGCGATTGTATGCCCGATGCATGGCAGCCCACACACTGTAGACCTGCGGAAAAGAGAAACGCCGCCGGCGCTGGTGCGCGGGCGGCTTAGAAAGCAATCAATAGCTTGTTTGAATCAAGCCCGCGAATACACGTCCTCGAAGCGCACGATGTCGTCCTCGCCCAGGTAACTGCCCGACTGCACCTCGATCAGGTGCAGCGGCAGCTTGCCCGGGTTTTCCAGGCGGTGCGTCATGCCGATCGGAATATAGGTCGACTCGTTTTCGGACAGCAGCTTGACGCTGTCGCCGCAGGTCACGCGCGCGGTGCCCGAGACCACCACCCAGTGCTCGGCACGGTGATGGTGCATCTGCAGGCTCAGCTTCTCGCCCGGCTTGACCGAAATACGCTTGACCTGGAAGCGGTCGCCCACGTCGATGCCTTCGTAGAAGCCCCACGGACGGTAGACCCGGGTATGGTGCAGGTGCTCGGTGCGGTCCTGGGCCTTCAGGTGGTCGACGATGTTTTTCACGCGCTGGACCTGGTCCTTGTGCGCGACCAGCACCGCGTCGTTGGTTTCCACCACGACCAGGTCCTTGACGCCGACCACGGCCACGATACGGCTTTCGGCGCGCACCAGCGAGTTGCTGACGCCGTCCAGGTAGACGTCGCCGCGCTGCACGTTGCCGTGGGCGTCGGCCTGCTGCACGTCGGCCAGCGCCGACCAGGAACCGACGTCGCTCCAGCCGATGTCGCTGGCGATCACCACGCCGTCACGGGTGTGTTCCATGACCGCATAGTCGATCGAGTCCGACGGGCAGGCCGTGAACGCCGCTTCGTCCAGGCGGCAGAAGTCGAGGTCGCGGTAGGCGTTGTGCATCGCCGCTTCCGCCGCCTTGGCGATCTCGGGCGCGTGCTGCTCGATCTCGGCCAGGAAACGGTCGGCGCGGAACATGAACATGCCGCTGTTCCAGTAATAGCCGCCGTCGGCAACAAAACTTTCGGCGGTATTGCGGTCCGGCTTTTCGACGAAGCGATCGATCTTGTAGCAATCGTCGACGCCAGGCAGCGGCTCGCCGCGGCGGATGTAGCCGTAGCCGGTTTCCGGCACGCTCGGCACGATGCCGAAGGTGGCCAGCGAACCGTTCTGCACCAGCTGGTAGGCGCGCTCGACCGCTAGGCGGAAGGCTTCGTTCTTCTCGATGACATGGTCGGCCGGCAGCACCAGCATGATCGCGTCCGGATCTTCGGCCAGCAGGTGGCGCGCCGCCGCAGTCACGGCCGGGGCCGTGTTGCGGCCGACCGGCTCGAGCAGGATGCCGCCCGGCGTGATGCCCGCCTCGCGCAACTGCTCGGCGACCAGGAAACGGTGCTCGTTGCCGCAGACGACCAGCGGCGCCATCAACCCCGGCCAGCCGCGGACCCGCAAAGCGGTCTCCTGCAGCATGGTCTTGTCGGAGACCAGCGGCAGCAGCTGCTTGGGCATCATGGCGCGCGAGAGCGGCCACAGGCGGGTACCGGCGCCGCCGGAGAGGATGACTGGATAGATTTTCATGCGCTTATTTTCTCTAGAGTGGAATCTGTCTCTTCCGCGCCATCTTTGCGGCGGCTGCGGCGACGGTCGCGGGCGTTCAGCCATTCGTCCGAGCTGTATTCGGAGGAGTGCTTCATCTCGCCGGCGCGGTCGATGCTGTAGTCCTTGAAGACGATCGTTTCGTGCAATGTCACATCGTTAAGTACGCGAGTGTACTCGAAAAGCACGCTGCGAACGACTTCGGCGCCCTCGCAGATGTGGCTGCCGTGACCGATCCAGGTCGGGCCGATGATGGTGGAACCGGCTTCGATCTTGACGCCCGAGCCGATGTAGACCGGGCCCTTGATCGTGGTGCCGTTCCAGTCGATGCTGGTGTTCAGGCCGACCCACAGGCCCGGCTGGATCTGGATGCCCGGCACGTCCATGTGGTTGACCTCGCCGGTCAGCACGTTCTGCAGCACTTCCCAGTAATCCGAGACGCTGCCGATGTCCAGCCAGTTGAACGGGCGGCCTTGGGCATAGAAGGGCATGCCCTTCTCGGCCAGCAGCGGGAACAGCTGGGAACCGATGTCGAATTCCACGCCCGACGGGATCAGGTCGATCACTTCCGGCTCGAAGATGTAGATGCCGGTGCTGATGAAGTTCGACAGCGCTTCTTCCTGCTTCGGCTTTTCCTGGAACTGGGTGATGCGGCCATCCTGGTCGGTGACCACCACGCCATAGCTCGAGACCTTATCCCAAGGCACTTCCTTGGTGATCACGGTGGCCATCGCGCCCTTGCGGCGGTGTTCCAGCAGGGCTGCCTTCAGGTCGAGGTCGATCAGGGCATCGCCGCACAGCACGATGGTGGTGTCGTCGAAGAAGCCGCCGAACTCCTGGATCTTCTTCATGCCGCCGGCCGAGCCGATCGGCACGGCCACGACTTCGCCGTCTTCCTTGGTATAGCCCTCGAAGGAGTAGCCGATCTGGACGCCGAACTGCTCGCCCTCGCCGAAGTATTCCTCGATCTTTTCGTGCAGGTGGCTGACATTGACCATGATTTCGGTAATGCCATGCTTGCGCAGGTGTTCGATCAGGTAAGCCATGACAGGCTTGCCCAGCACGGGGATCATCGGTTTCGGCAGGTCATAGGTCAGCGGACGTACGCGGGTACCTTTGCCTGCTGCAAGAATCATCGCTTTCATTTGTCGGTCCTCATGCTCATTTTGGGGTAGTTTGGTAGCGCCAGGAGTCGGCGCACATTTGTGCGATGTCACGCTGCGCGGTCCAACCCAGCTCTTCGCGGGCGTGGGTCGGATCGGCGTAACACTTCGCAATGTCGCCGGGGCGACGGTCTACGATCTGGTAGGGAATCGGCTTGCCGCATGCCTTCTCGAAGGCATGGACCATTTCCAGCACGCTGTTGCCGTTGCCGGTGCCGAGGTTGTAGGTATGCAGTCCCGGACCCTGGACCAGCTTGTCCAGGGTCTTGACGTGGCCGATCGACAGGTCGACCACGTGGATGTAATCGCGCATGCCGGTGCCGTCCGGGGTCGGGTAGTCGCCGCCGTACACGGACAGTTTCTCGCGCTGGCCGTTGGCGACCTGGGCGATGTAGGGCACCAGGTTGTTGGGGATGCCGTTCGGCTCCTCGCCGATCAGGCCGCTTTCATGGGCGCCGACCGGGTTGAAATAGCGCAGCAGCGCGATCTGCCAGTCCGGCGAGGCCTTGAACAGGTCGCGCAGGATGTCTTCGATCATCAGCTTGCTGCGGCCGTAGGGATTGGTGGCCGAGAGCGGGAAGTCTTCCTTGATCGGCACCGAGGCCGGGTCGCCGTACACGGTGGCCGACGAGGAGAACACCAGGGTCTTGCAGCCGAACTTGGCCATGGTCTCGAACAGCACCACGCTGCCGGAGACGTTGTTGTCGTAGTAGCGCAGCGGCTGCGCCACCGACTCGCCGACCGCCTTCAGGCCGGCGAAGTGGATCACGGCGTCGATCTTGTGCGCACTGAACGCAGCTTCCATCGCCGCGCGGTCGCGGATGTCGCCATTGACGAACTCGAAGGACTTGCCCGTGATCTTTTGCACCCGCCCCTGTACCGAAGGGTCGGCGTTGGACAGGTTGTCGAACACCACCACGTCGTGGCCGGCGTTCTGCAGTTCGACGACCGTATGCGAACCAATGTAGCCCATGCCGCCTGTAACGAGAATTTTCATGAGTGCGTTTCTTTCTTAAAAATGTGCCGCCATGCCTTATGTGCCGGCGGTTTTGTTGTTATCGGCCTTGCCTGAGCTCTTTCAGGAACAAACGGACAAAAGCCATGTCCTCGATGAAGTAGCGGCGGAACATCCGGCGCGGTTCCTGCAGGAAACGGTAGAACCATTCCAGACCCGACTTCTGCATCCACACCGGCGCACGCTTCACGTGGCCGATCGCCACGTCGAAGGTGCCGCCCACCCCCATCGCAAACGGAATCTTCATCTCGGCCTGGTAACGGCCGAGGAACTGCTCTTTTTTCGGCGAACTGATCGCCACGAACAGCAGGTCGGGGCGCGCGTCGCGGATCTGTTCCACGACCTGCGCTTCTTCCGCCTCGCCTTTCCAGTAGCCGTTGCGGTAGCCCGCCAGCACCAGCCGCGGATATTTATGCTGGTAGGTGGCGGCCACCTTGCTTACCACTTCTTCCTTCGCGCCCAGCAGGAACACGCGCCAGCCCTTCTCCCCTGCCCGGCGCATCAGCGCCTCGAACAGGTCGACGCCGGCGACCCTTTCCTTGAGCGGCTTGCCGAGCAGCCGCGAAGCCCACACGACCGGCATGCCGTCGACGTTGATGAGCGCGCAGTCGTTGATGATCTGGCGCAGTTCGGGGTCGCGGCTTGCCTTGACCAGCTTGTCGACGTTCACCACCACGTGCTGATGGGGTCTTCCTGTATGGATGAAACCCTCAATGGTCTGCAGTGTTTCCTCCATCGACAAGTTGTCGATGGAGCACCCCATCAGTGTGATGCGTTCGCTCATCTGATCATCCTTTTCTACTCATTCGGGTACTTTCGCCAGCTCAGTTGCCAGTACCGCGACGATACGTTCCGCCGCCTTGCCGTCCCACAGGTGCGGCCGGCGGCCCTGTTTGCCTTCGCCGCGCAAGATCTTGCGGGCTTCAGCCATGATGACTGCCGGATCGGTACCGGCCAGTACGTTCGAGCCTTCGTCGACGGTGACGGGACGCTCGGTATTCTCACGGATCGTGACGCAGGGCACGCCCAGCGCGGTGGTCTCTTCCTGCAGGCCGCCGCTGTCGGTCAGCACGACCGCCGCGTCCTTCCACAGGTTGAGGAAGGCCATGTAGGCCTGCGGACCGGCCAGCGTGATGTTCGGGCCCAGGTCGATGCCGAATTTTTCGATGTTGGCGCGGGTGCGCGGGTGCACCGGGAAGATCAGCGGCAACTCGGCCGAGATTTCCTTGAGCGCGCCGGCGATGCGGGTGAAGGTCTCGGCATCGTCGACGTTGCTCGGGCGGTGCATGGTGACCACGCCGTAGCGCTGGCCGGCATCCTGGCGCGCCTGCTTGAAGGCGCTGGTCTCGAAACCTGCGGTGTCCGTATTGGCCAGCTTGTCGGCCTGGTAGAGCACGTTATCGACCATCACGTGGCCGACGTAGTGCACCGCCGAGTCCGGCTTGCCTTCACGGCGCAGGTGCTCCAGGGCGGCCGGTTCGGTGACGAAGAACCAGTCCGAGATGCTGTCGGTGACCAGGCGGTTGATTTCTTCCGGCATGGCCATGTCGCCCGAGCGCAGGCCGGCCTCGACGTGGGCGACCGGAATGTTCAGCTTCTTGGCGACGATCGAGCAGGCCAGCGTGGAATTCACGTCGCCCACCACCAGCACGGCGGCCGGGCGCTCGTTCTGGCACAGTTCTTCGAAACCGACCATGATCTTGGCGGTCTGCTGGGCATGGCTGCCGCCGCCGGCAGCCATGAAAACGTCGGGTTGCGGAATGCCGAGTTCTTCGAAGAACACGTCATTCATGTCACGGTCGTAGTGCTGGCCGGTATGGATGATCTTGTAGGTCAACACTTTCTGCGCCTGCAGCGCGCGAACGATCGGGGCGATCTTCATGAAGTTGGGCCGGGCGCCCGCAACCAGATAAATAAGCATGAAACAAGTTCCCTAGTAATTAGTATGTGAACAACAAAGCAAACTGCGGGGTATTAAAAAAACGTTATTGTAAACCTGCACTCGACCGGGACGGCGGACGATACGGTGCTGATCTTGAGCACATCGCAGGCCTGCTTCGATTCGTAGCAGCGCGAATACCAGCCGAGCGGCGGATTTTCGTTACCGCGCACCAGTTCCAGCTTCAGGTCCGCACCGTGGGCGTGCATCTGCAGCGCAAAGCGCTTGCCGCGTACGTGCAGGCCGGAACTATCCAAGCGTACACTCAGTCCCGGCGCAAAATGCCAGAACTGCTCGACCTGGTGATGCTTCTTGGCAGCGAATTCGTCGCGCACCACCAGGCTCGCGCTGGCGGCGTCGAAGCGCACGGTGCGCATGTGGCGCACCGGATCGGCAAGGCGCTCGTAACCGTCGTGCGAGCCGCGGAAATCGAATTCGTGCGGCGACTGCGGCATTTTCTCGATGCTGGCCCTGGCCTTTTTCAGCCACATGAAGCGCCCGCCGGACACCGACTGGTCGAGACCGTCGATGCGCACCGTGTTGTGGGCCGAGGTGCCGCGGAAGTAATCGCGCCACTTGTGCTCCTGCCAGTAGGAGTACGTGCCCGGATCGACCAGGCATTCCTCGCCGCCGACCGACAGGGTCAGCCCGAGCGCGTCGGCGTGGCCGTGGGCGGCGATGCCCAGGTAGCCCAGCGGGCCGCAGTCGACCATGCCCTTGATCTCGTTGGCTTCGCCGAAATGGGCGCCGAACAGCAGGTAGCCGCCGTCCGGAAAGGCCCAGCCGGTCTCGGATTCGTGCGGGTCGGCTTCCGGACGCTTGCCGGGCAGCGTGTGCAGCAGCCAGCGCACGCCGATGTGCTCGCTGGTCCAGGCGCTGTCATGCTTGTGCAGCACGGCGTCGCCGAGCGCCAGCAGCTGGGCCGCGCGGTCGCTGCCCGGCGCGTCCAAGCGGAACACGATGCCGTCATCGGCGTCGCCCACCATCGGCACGTTGCCGCCGACGTCGCGCACCGAGCGCAGGAAGCGCAGCGCGCGCTGCAGGCTGGTCCAGTAGGCGCGCGAGAACGGGTGGCCGCAAGCCTGGCCGACCAGGCCGGCGACGAACAGGAATTCGGAAGAGAAGATGTGATACGCAAAGGCTTGCTCGCGGTTCACGCCGTCGCGCGAGAACTGGGCCTGGGCCTCGGTTTCGAGTTCGCGCCGGGCCTGCTCCAGCCAGGCGCCGGATTGCTTCCAGCAGGGCCAGATCGAGGCGCCGACATATAGGCCGGCCAGTTCGCCGATCAGGTGGTTGTTGGCCGACGAATGGCGCGACAGGTGGCGCGCGATCCCGCTGCAGTGGGCGTGGATCGAATCGAGCCAGTCGGCGCGCAGGCGCTCGCCGTCCTCGCCGGCGAACAGGCCGCTGCCCTCCCCGCCAATCAGCTGCCAGACCAGGCTCCAGTTGATCAGGCGGATGCCCAGCTCCAATGAACTGGTCCAGTTCGGGCCGGTCAGCGGCGGGCACTGGTCGAGCCAGCTGCGCAACTGGTGGTGCAGCGCGTGCAGCCAGGCGACGTCATTGGTGGCGGCCCAGGCTTGCGCCAGGCGCACGAGGTGCAGGTGGCGGTTCAGCTCCCAGACATGCTTGATGTCGCCGACCTGTTCGCGGTTGGTGATGGCGATGTCGCCAGCGTAGATGGCCGGACCGACGACGCCGCTTTCCGGGTCGCGGTTCCACAGCGGCGGCATGCCGACGTCGTAGCGGCGCTCGGCGAACAGGACCACATGGCCGGCCTCGACGCTGTCGGCGTCGGCCAGCAGGGCTTCGCGTTCAAGAGCGTTCATCTGCGGGGCGCCCTGGATGCCGAAGGTGCGGGCGCGCGGCAGCGGCGGCGCGGCGCGCGGACGCACCCGTTTCGCCACGCCCTTCGCTGCCGCCTGCTGGATCCGGTAGCCGACCTCGGCCACCGACATGCAGCGCAAACGGTTCACCAGCCAGGTCACGCCTGTCGCTTCGCTCATCATTCTGTCCCCGCCAATTCACGGTAGAGCGCGGACAGCTGGCCGCACACCACCTCGGTTGAATAGTGCTGCTCGATTGTGACGCGCGCGTGTCGTGCCAGACGTGCGCGCAGGGTCTCATTGCCCAATACCTGTTCCAGCGCCGCTGCCAGCGCCGCCTCGTCGCGCGGCGGCACCAGGAGGCCGTTCTCGCCGTCGACGATCGTTTCCGGGATGCCGCCCACGCTGCTGGCGACCACCGCCCGGCCGGCGGCCATCGCTTCCAGCATGGACATCGGCAAACCCTCGGCATGCGAGGGCAGGCAGAACACGGCGGCGCGCGCCAGCTGCTCGTCGCGCTGCTGCGGGCCGACCCAGCCCAGCAATTCGATCCGGCCCTCGAGCCCGAGTTCTGCGGCGCGCCGCAGCAGCGCCGCGGCATCGCCTTCGCCGCCGAACACCAGGCGCAGCGCCGGGTGCTTGTCAGCGATTTGCGCGCCGGCGCCGAGCAGCTCGAACACGCCCTTCGCTGTTTCCAGCCGGCCCAGGAACAGGATGCGGCCCGGTTCCGGCTGCAGGTTCGACGCCGCCGGCAGCGGCACCGAGTTCGGCACCACCGCCACCCTGGCCTTCGGCGCGAAGCCACGCACGAAGCCGGCCCAGCCGTTCGACAGCGTGATCACGACCGAGCTGGCTTCCAGCGTGTGGCGGATCCAGCGGCGTTTCAAACCGCCCGCTTCGACGGTCGCAAACTGGCGGAAGCCCCCGCCATGCAAATGAAAGATGGTCTTGCAGCCCGCCAGGCGGGCGATCAGCAGCACGATGGACTTGCGCAGGAAGCTCGCGCGCGAGGCCGCATGCACGTGGACGACGGCCGGATGCTGGACGAAGCAGGCCTTAACGGTGTGCCAGAAGCCGGCCAGCGCGCCTTTCGCCTTGACTGCTTTCGAGCCTTCGTAGTGGGTGGCAACGTAGCGCACGCCCTCGCGTTCGAACAAACCATGCTGGCGCAACACGGAAACCACTGCCGCCACGCCGCCCCTGCCCTCGAGCGCGGTGCCGACCATGAGGACCCGTGGCGCTGGCGTTTTCACGCGCGCTTCTCCGGCACTGCTCTCCCCTGTTCCGGCTGCTGTTGTAACAAATTACACGCTCTTATTAATTGGGCAATGTTTCGATCATACATCATGAATTTCTCGGCGTGCGCACAGTTCACCTTCTTCCTCCACGACAACAAACTCGAATTTGCCGTTGCGGCCGCGGGGAATTGCGTCGACTTTCTGTACCGTCACCTCGACGCCGGGTACGCGCAGCAGGAATTTGTCGACCATCGCCTGGGCATCCTGCTCGCTCCAGCCCTCCGTCGTCACCACCCGTAGCAGGAAGCGGCCGTTGCCGCGATAGGCCACCTGGCCCTCGACCAGATGCCGGTCGTGGCCCTGGAAGATGCGGTCGAGGCGGCCGATCAGGCGGCCGTCCGGCAGCGTGATGACTTTTTCCTGGCGTCCGAGCACGGTGTCGATCGTCGGGAACACGCGGCCGCAGGGGCAGGCTTCTTTGCCGGGAACGACAGTGTCGCCGGTGCGGTAGCGGACCAGCGGCATCGCCAGGTTGTTCAGGCTGGTGCCGACCAGTTCGAAGGCGCCGGGTTTATCGGTCTCGAGCAGCGCCGCGCCGCCGTAGTCGCTCAGCAGGTGGTAGCTGCCATGCTCGCAGCTGCCGATCGCCGCCACCCGTTCGGACTGGCCGTACCAGTCGAACACGCGCACGCCGAAGGCCTGCTCGACCGCCGCCCGCACGTCCGGCTCCATGGTCTCCGACGAGGTCATCACGCCGCGCAGCTGCCGGCCTGCATAGCGCCGCCCGCGTGCGTTCAGCCAGGCGGCCAGCGCCGCAATCGACGATGGATAGGCGTGGATCACGACCGGCTCGAAGGCTTCGAGCGCGGCGATGTAGGCGCCGATCGTGTCATTGGATAAGTGGTACGAGGACATCATCAGCATGTTGCCGACCCAGTCGCGGCACCAGTAGCGGCTGTCCTCCGGATGGTCGGCGCAGACGATGTCGCCGCGGATCCAGGCCCGCCGCTGCATGGGACGCCAGCCGATCCAGCGCAGCTGGCGGTAGACGAAGCCTTCCTCGCGCACCATGTTGCCAAGCGACTGTACGATGGTCAGCGGCGTGCCCGAAGTGCCGCTGGTCTTGATGGTCGTGCGGATCAGGGAGCCGAGGCCGCGCGGGCGCAGCAGGCGTTCCGGGTGCTGGCGCACGTCCTGCTTGGTCAGCAGCGGCGTGCCGGGCGCCAGCTGCGGCAGGGTGAAGGGATCGCCGTCCAGCGCCACACCCACTCTGGACGCGCGCTGCGCAACGTAGCGCGCCAGGTGCTCGCGCGAGCGTTCGTTGCGGGCCAGGGCCGGGTAGACGAAAGTGCGCCCCCAGATGTTGCGGACCAGCTCACGCCCGAGCGAACGCAGAGAAAACTTGAGCGACCGGGTCCACGTCATGCAGGCTTACTCCATCAGGATTTTCTTGTAAGTTCTTGCAACATTTCGGCCGAGAATATCATAGGTGCGATGGCTCTTAACGTACGCTGGGCCACGCATCCCGAACTGCCGGGCTTGTTCCGGATCGTCCAATAATTGCAGGGTGGCGGCCGCAAAGGCCTGGGCTTCCATCGGCACGCACAGCCCTGCCCCGCTCTGTTCGATGACCAGCTGCTGGTCGGGAATGTCGTTGGCGACGGCCGGGATGCCCAGCGCCAGGTATTCGACCACCTTGGTCGGCGACATGGTGTCGCCCAGCACGCCGCGCGGCACCGCGGCCAGCCCGACCTCGGCCCGCACCGCATAGCCGAGCGCGGTCTTGCGCGGCAGCCAGCCGGTCAGCAGCACGTGTTGCTCGAGCTTGCGCGCGGCAATCTCGCGCCGCATCCAGTCCATCTCGTCGTTCGAGGGCGCATCGCCGGCGATCACCAGCAACACATCGGGGCAGGCCTTGCGCAGTTCCTCGGTGACATCCAGCAGGAAGTCGGACTTGCGTGACTGCGCGATGCGGCCCAGGTAGAGCACCACGCGGCGGCCGTCCAGGCGCGCGTCAATGACCGGCTCGACGTTGGCGCGGTCGAACAGCGCGGCGTCCACGCCCATCGGCACCGCCGTCATGCGCTCGCGCGCAAAACCCTTGGCCGCCAGCCAGTCGGCCATGGCGTCGCTCTGCACGAAGATGTGGCGCGCGCCCGGCAACACCAGCCGGTAGATCGTCAGGCGCGAAGCCCAGGCGCGCAGCGCGTGCGCCGCCCACTTGAGGCGGCCGACGATGCCGCGCTGGTGATGCGCGATGTCGTCGCGGCGCACGGCATAGCCTTCGACGATGGGAAAAGACATCCAGTAGACGAAGGGCACGCCAAGCAGCGCAGCCGCGATGCGTCCCAGCAAGCCGCTGGCGATCTTGTCGCGCACCTGCACGCAGTCGGGGCGCCGTCCCCTGGCCAGGGCGCGGCCCAGGCCGACCAGGTCCCACAGCGGCGAACAGAAGGCGGCGAGCGGCGAACGCAGGCTGCCCACCACATGCATGCCGCCGGCCGGCCAGGCCTGCGCACCGCCTTCGGTGCCGCCCTGCCCCACCAGTTCGGTATGCACGCCGTAGCGCGGCATCTCGGTGCCGAACAAGGTTTCCACGTCGGCACGGATCGGCGGCAACGGGTCGCGGACGATGAAGGCAATCGAGAGTGGCGAAGCTGGGGAGGTGGTCGGCTGGCTGGGCATGAATTGATTCTAACGTAGGGTGGGCGCCAGGTGCCCACGCGGAACGCAACCGTACACTGGTATGCTGTCGCCATCCGCCACCCTTTCCCACGATCATGCCACTCCCGCCGCAACAAGCGCTGGTCCAGCTGATGCTGCAGCTGCAGAGCAATGGCCTGGCCCTGTCCCAGGCCTATGCCGCGCGCCAGACCGCCCTCGAACTGGAGAAGGTGGTCACGGTAGAGCGGCTGTCGTCGATGATCGGCGTGCAGACCTCGCTAGCCGCGATCGACGCGCTGGAAGCGCTGGTGGCCGAACACCGGGCGCTGGTGCAGCAGTGGCTGGTCGAGGCGACGCGCCAGCTGGTCCCGGTGCTCGAGGAGCATCCCGAAGACCAGCGCCAGGAAATCTCGGCAGGACTGCAGTCCGCGCTGCAGGCCCAGATGGAGCACCAGCACCTCAGCCTGCAGGCACGCGGCGAGTGGATAGACGCCGCACGTACCATCTTCGTACTGGCCAGGCGCGCACGCGAACTCGACCCGGACGTCGAACGCTCGCTGTTTGCGGATGAAGCCGATTTCGACGAGGCCGAACACCAGGGCGAACGCATGGATGCCGCGGCGGCCGCCGAGCAGCGTCTGCAGGAAGCGCTGGCGGGCAGGATGCGCGCCCGGCTCGAGAAGCTGAGTTAGGCGGCGCTGCGGTGCTCGCGCAGGGCGGTGAGGCGCGGCAGCAGTGCGGCGCTGGTCCGGCTGTCGATCTTGCGGCAAAAGTGGGCCCTTGACGCGGCGATGCGCTCGAAGTCGTGTTCGTCGAGAATCTTGGGATTGCGCGCACCCTGCTCCGGCCACTGGATGTAGCGGAAGTTCTGCGGCAGGACGCGTCCGCCGAAGCGCGAGTTCATCACCAGGGTCTGGAAGAACAGCTCGTCCGCGCAGGCCACGCTGCCGAAGAAACGCGCGATGGCGGGCTCGCGCCGCACCCGCTCCAGCAGCTCGCGCACGCAGTCGCGCGACAGCGCCCACCAGGACGAGCCGCCGTAAGGACGCATGGCGCCGGGCAACTTGCGCGTGATACCGCAGGCGCGCATCGCGCGGTTCGCCAGCGCGCAGGCCAGGCGCACCGGTTTGGCGGCTTCGTCGCGGTAGAAATACTGGTAGCGGTAATCGGCCGCCCACTGGCCGGCGTCGACCCCGATCGGCACGGTGTCGAGCAGTTCGTGTCCGCGCAGCTCCGCCAGCGCCGCCTTCAGGGCCGGGTTCGAGAGCAGCGGGAAATCCTGGGCGCTGAGGAACAGCACCTTGTCGAAGTCGGGCACCTCGGCCACGATCTGCGCCAGCGAATTCAGGGTCGCCCGCACCTGGCTGAAGCAGCCCCAGTGCACCGCCACGCGCTCGGCTACCTGCCGCGCGGCCGGATGCACTTCATGGGGTTGGATCGCACCCTTGGCGTCGAGGTGGACGTAGATCAGGAAATCGTCGTCGCGCAGCTGCTCGACCAGCGCATTGAGCTGGGCCGGATCCTTGTGCGCGGCGATGAGGAATACCTGCTTCGTCATGGGATTGGTCAACTGCACGGGCAAAAAAAAGTCCTTCGCGGCGCCTGCCTGCGAAGGACTCTGGCCCGTGCGCCGAGTGTAGCACGGCGCACGGGCTGACTGAGTTACGCCTGACTTAGAGCGTCGGACGGTCTCAGTTGATGGTCACGGTCTGGCTGCCGATGGTGACGGCACGGCCGGTGCCGCTCGCCGCAATCTTGACGGTCGGACGCTTGCAGCCGACGTCCATCAGCACCAGGAACTCGCCGACCGACTTGCCGTCGTTCTTCAGGTAGAAGGCGCCGTGGCTTTCGGTCACACCGGCCTTCGGGGCCGGACCGGTCCAGGTGGCGAACGGCGCGTTGCCGTTGAGGTCGCGCAGGCAGACCGATTGGCCGTTGATCGCGATCTTCACGCTCGACGGGCTCTCCACCGTCATCGCCACCGGGGCGTGAATGTTGAACTCGTAGGTGTGCGGGACCACGGCCGACAGCTTGTCGCGCACCAGCATCGCGTCCTGGCCCTTCATGTACCAGATCTGGCGCTTGGCCATCGTCAGCTGACCGCCGTAGGACGGGGTGGCATCGCCTTCGGCATAGTCGTAGTTGGGGTTGACTGCCCAGCCGGTGACCTTGGCGTTGCGCTGCAACTGTTCGCGGTAGCCGTCGACCAGCTGGCCCTTGCCGCCGTCGAAGGTGACTGCGTTCTGCGACCTGGTCTGGTGGTACCAGTCGGTCCACTGCGGCGAACCGTACCAGTCGTACCAGCCGGCCTTCACCAGCAGCGGCTGGCCGGCCACCGACAGCAGCAGGCCGTTCTGGTCGCCGTGGCTGTGGTTGAAGGAACCGTAGGGGCTGGACTTGAAGTAGAACGAGCTGCGGTTGGTGTTGCCGATGTCGCTGTGGATCGCGACCCAGCCCGTGCTCGGGTAATAGGCCTCGTTCGACGGCGGCTGGTACACGGTGTTGCCGACGATCGGCATCGGGTACGGCGCCTCGAGCACGGCCATGCCGTCTTCGATGCCGCTCAGCTTCGACTGGTACCAGTTGGCGCGCGGGTTGACCATGCGCAGGGCGAAGGCGCGGAACACGCGCGGGTCCGGCTTGGTTTCGGAACCGTCGCCGAAGGCATGCACCTTGGCGCCCGGCGGCGTCAGCATCATCGCGAAGTCGAGGAAGCCCAGGCTCCAGGGCTTGGCGTACATGTTCACGCCGCTCGACTGGTTGATCGAATCCCACAGCGCGACCATGTAACCGGCCGCGTATTCGGCGTAAGCGGTGCCGTTGGCGTAGCCGCCTTCCGGACCGGCCCACGGCGACGGCGTGTTGACGTAGGCGCGGAAGCAGAAATCGAACCACTTCTGCGCGTCCGGAATGTCGCCCAGCGACAGGCTCGAGATCAGCGACATGAAGATCATCAGGGTGTTGCCGTGCGAGTCGAACGGGTACTGGTCGAGGCGGCCGTTGTCGCCGGACAGGTAGCCGAACATCTCGTTGGTGCGGATGCGGACGGCATCCAGCCACTTGTTGCGGCGGGTGGCGTCGAGGGCGCCCGGCAGCAGGTCGATGGTCTTGATCAGCGACAGCGCGATCTGGCGGGTTGCCTGATCCTGGTTGGCGTAGCTGGTCGGGCCGCTCGGGGTCAGCGAGGCGAGCTGGTCGCCGCGCTTGATCGCTTCGGTCAGGTACATCTGATCGCCGCGCAGGCGCCACAGCAGGGCCGCGGCTTCCATCTGGCGGGTCGCTTCGTTGATCTTGTTGCGCACGTCGGTCTGCTGCGAGGCCATCTGCGCCGTCAGCGGCGTGGCGATGGTGATCGGCCAGCGCGCATCGCTCAGGTCGGGCAGCGCGGTCATCTGCAGCTTGACTTCATTGGTCAGGCGGCTCAGGTAAGGCTCGAGTTCGGTCTTCTTGGCAGTGTTCCAGGTCGAGAACGGGGTCGTGCTGGCCGGCAGCGAGCGCGGGCGGGCCTTGGCCTGGATGCGTGCGCGCAGGGTGGCGTTGTCCGGCACTTCGAACACGGTCGATTTGCTGGTGATCGAGAAGGAGCGCGGTTGGGACCAGTCGGACGAGTTCGCCGGGCGCACGCGCCAGGTGTAGTTGCCGAGCGCCAGCGCCTTGGTCGGCAGGTACCAGTTACGGTCGACGACTGCCTTGACCGGCGAGCCGCCGACAGGGGTGATCTCGATCTCATAGCTGGCCGGACCGCTCGGGTAGCGTGCCCATGCGAAGCCAGGCGGGTTCTGCGCCTGCACCTGGCCATTGCTGGGTGCCGGTTGGACGACGAGGGGATCGGTGGATTGCGCCCAGTCGGCCCGTGCACTGAAAGAGCAGAACAGTGACGTCAGGGCTACCGCCAGGACGATTCCTTTCCGATGAAATTTCATGAGGGAGCTCCGAGAATAAGAACTAAGACTTACAAGAGACTGCCTGTCGGCATGGCGCCAAGCATATTCGAAGACAGGCTTTTGTGAGTGAAAAGCGCTGTCCGGTTCCGAATAATAGTACCGCACATCAATTGACTTGCGGAAAATTTCCCTTAGAAATCAAAGATTTTTCTCGTGCATCGCGAAAATCCAACGCGTGTAAGGACAGACTTAAACGCGCAATATTTTCAAGAATACAAAGCTCGTTTTTTAACTGAAAAGATTGTTTGGAAACTATGAGAGCAATCCGGCAAACTTGACTTAAATACCACAAGTCACCGGACTTGCCTGTGTCACTGGGTGGTCTCGGCTTGCAGGCTGCGCATGCGCTTCATGTAGCGCAGGCAGTAGATGCCGAAAGCCAGCGGCGCCTGCTTCATATAGCGCTTGCGGACTGCGAACTCCTCGCGGCGCGCCTTGATCCGGTTGGCCGAGGAAATGCTGCCGGCGTGGTCGCGGAACACGGCCAGCGGGCGGTCGACCGTCGCCGGGCGCGCCACCTTGCCGAGGCGCAGCCACAAATCGACGTCCATCGCGTAGACCAGTTTTTCGTCGAACATGCCGACGCGGCTCAGGGCGCTGCGGCGGATGAACACGGCCGGATGCGGCACCCAGGCGCGGCCGGCGGCAAAGGAACTGAAGCTGAACGGCACCATCTCGTAAGGGGGCACCAGGCGGCCGTCCTTGAGCACCTGCACGTTGCCGAACACCCAATCCACGCCTTCGCTGGCGAAGCGCTCGGCCACCACTTCCAGCACGTCGTCGCTGGCGTAGTAGTCGTCCGAGTGCAGGTGGGCGATGTAGTCGCCGGTGGCCGCTTCGATGCCCTGGTTCATCGCGCGGCTGACGCCGCCGCCGACGTCGCGCACCACGCGCTTGCGGCCCGGGTAGGCGGCGATCAGGTCCAGCGTGCCGTCGGTGGAGCCGCCGTCGACGAAAATGTGTTCGAAGTCCTGGCAGGTCTGGCGCTGCACCGAGGCCAGGGTGTCGGGCAAGGTGGCGGCGCTGTTCCAGGTGCAGGTGACGATGGAGAATTTGGGCTTGTTTGTCATGGTCATTTGGCGTAGAGGTCGATCAGTCGGGGGATGGCGCGCGACACGTCCATCGCGAAGGATTCCGGGAGCGGCACCGTCACTGGCGCACGTCCCAGCATGTCGACCAGCCGCTCCACCAGCCGCGGCATGGTCTCGGCCAGCTGCAGCTGACCGTCGTAATATTGGTAGGCCGCCAGCTCCGGCGTGCCGCCGCGCGCCAGCGCCACGCACTGCTTGCCCAGGGCCAGCGCTTCCAGCACGGTGGTGGAACAGGCTTCCTCGCACACCGAGGGCACCACCAGCACGTGGCTGCGCGCCGACATGCGGATCACCTCGTCGTAGGGCTGCCAGCCCAGGAAGCGCACCTGCGGGCTGGCGTAGCGCGCTTCCAGCTGCGCGCGCTGCGGACCGTCGCCGATGATGGTGACGCGCGCATGCGGCGGCAGCCAGCCGGCCACCTGCGCCAGGAATTCGGCGAAGCCCTTGCCGGTATCGATGCGGCCGACCAGCAGCACCTCCCCTGCCTGCGTCTGGCCGGCCGCGGCCAGCGCGTGCTCGCGCAGCAGCGGATAGCGGATGAAGTTGTGGATCACGCTGGCGCGCGAGAGGTCGGCATCCGGCACCGAGCGCAGGAAGGCGCGGCGCAGGAAATCGGACACGAACACCGTCTTGTGGCGGGCGAAGGAGTCGGCGGTTTCGGAACGGTAGCGGTGCACGGCGATGCCGGAGACCGTGCGGCGCAGCGAATTCGGGACCGGGTGGATGCAGGCGGCGCAGTCGCGCCGGTCGCGGGTCTCGCACACGTGGCCCTCGCGAAAGCGCAGATGGGTCACGCATTCGCTGCCCTGGTCGTGCCGGGTCTGGACGAAGTTCATCGCCGGCGGAATGTAGCGTCCGACCATCGGCAGGTGGCCGTGGTAGTGCACCACCTCGTATTTGCCGGCTTCGCGCAGCACCGCGCGCGCCACGCGCCGCGCAAACCACGGGCGCTTGACGGGGTTGAAGAAACCGAGCTGGGATTCCTTCCAGCCGGGTCGTGTGAACGCAAAACCCGGCAGCAGCCTGCCGGCGAACCCGATCTCTTTTGCGCTGCCGGCGTGGAAGCGGTCGCTGCGCCCCATGATATCGACTTCATGCCCCTGCTCCAGCAAGGCATTGGACAGGGTGACGACATGCTTGCCCAGGCCGCCGATCTGGGTGCCGGGCAAGTCCTCTGAAACCATCAGGATCTTCAAACTGCTTTCCTCATCGACAAAAACCCTTTCACGCGGGACCAGGCGAGCATCTTGTCGTCCCTTTCGATCACGAACAGCGCGCCCCAGGCGAACAGCAGCATCCCGGTCGCCAGCACCAGCAGCGTCAGGCCGAAGGGACCGCTGCCGAACAAGTACTTGCCGGCGTCCGCGGCGATGGCCACCGCGCCGACCCCGAACACGCTGGGCAGGTAGGCGTGGCGCATCAGGTCGCCGAGCTGCGCCGGCACCGTGCGGCCATGCACCGCCACCAGGAAAGCGCAGGTCAGCAGGCTTGATGCCAGCACATGGCCCCAGGCAGCGCCGGTGATGCCCCAGCCGGCAACGCCGACATACACCGCCACCAGCCCTACGCCCGCACGCGCCAGCGCGAACATGCCGGAATAGCGCGGATGGCCCATGCCGTCGTTGACCAGGGACGGCAGGCTGGTCAGCGAATCGATGAATTGCGACAGCGCCATCACGGCCAGCACCACCTGCCCCACGCGCGCGAATTGCGGATCGATCCAGTAGTACAGGATCTGGTACGAGAACACCGCCACCAGCACCAGCACCGAGGCGTTGAGGAAGACCACGTAGCGGCTGGCCTTCAAGTAGAGGGTGCGCAGGCGCTCCATCTCGCCGCGTGCAGCCAGGGCGCTGGCGGCCGGGAACAGCACGCTGGACAGGCGGAAGGTCAGGCTGAGGATGCGGTTGGCAAGGGTCGACGCCACCGTGAAGTAAGCCAGGCCGGTCACCCCGACCAGCGCGCCGATGATCAGCTTGTCGGCATAAGCGTAGGACAGGCCGGCAAAGCGCGACAGGAAGGAATAGGCCGAAAAGCCGAGCAGCTCGCGCCGGATCGCCGTTCCCGGCTTGCGCCAGGCCAGGTCGGGCAGCAGGCGCCGGATGCAGCGCCACAGGATCGCGCAGTTGATGGCGCTGGCAATCACGCGCAGCAGGATCACTTCGAACAGGCCGTAGCCCAGCATTAGTACCGCCACCGTCAGCAGCGGCACGCCGGTGCCGAACACCATCTCGATGCGGCTGGCGATGTCGTAGCGCATCAGCGATTGCGGAATGCTGTTCAGGTAACTCTGCAGCTGGCCCAGGAAGAAGCCCAGCGCCGCCAGCTTCAGGGTGGCGACGGCCTCTCCCACCAGCTGCGGCGGCACCGAGAACACACGGGTGACGAAAAAGTGGGCGCCGGTGTACAAACCGATGCCCCCGAACAGGCCCAGCATCGAGTACACGGTGAGGCCGAAGAACACGGTTTCGTCGATGCGTTCCTGGTCCTTGTGCGCATTGAACTCTGCGATGTACTTGACCGAGCCGGCGGTGACGTTGATGTCGATGACGGCGAAATAGCCGACGATGGCGGTGATCAGCGAATACACGCCGTAGTTCGCATCGCCCAGCCCCTTGACCACCAGCGGTACGGTTCCCAGCGCCACCAGGGCGGGGATGATGGCGCCGAGCAGGTTGGAGAAGGCGTTGCGAAGCAGGCTCAGGTTCATGTCAGACGGCGACGCGCGTCGGCACCAGGTTGACGTGGCCGCGCTTTTTCTCCTTTGCCGTCTGCACGGCGGACTGCTCGCGGCACACGGCCATCGCCACATAGGGCAGCGCCAGGCAGATCGCCAGCATCTGGGTCGTACGGACTTGCGGGAAAGGCGTGCCGACCAGCAGGTCGGGCAGCATGAAGGCCAGTCCGGCGGCGCCGGCGGTGGCCAGGCCGAGCAGCTCGGGCGGCGCGGTGCGCAGCGCGCGGCGCGCGAACATGGTGAAGGTCCAGATCGTCCCGATCAGCAGGATCAGGCCCGGCAGGCCGGCCTTCAGCCCGATGTGCAGCACGCCGCTGTGGATGAACAGGCCGCCGTCCGGATTCGCCTGCCAGGAAATGTGCTGGTAGCCCGTGTAGCGGCCCCATGTGCCGATGCCGGTCAGCGGGTGCGAGAGGAAGTCGGCCAGCGCGAACTTCAGCTCCAGCACGCGTTCGCTCTCGGCGCCGAATTTCTTCGACTGCATGTCGAAGAACAGGCTGGACAGGCCATGGCCCGCGCCCTTCGTCTGGCCCAGGCGCTTGAAGGCCGCGTACAGCAGGCCGGCGCCGACCACCGGGGTGCCCAGCACCATCAGCTGGATGCGGCGCTGCATCGGGAAGCGCATCATGATGATCAGGCCGGCCAGCACGAAGCCGATCCACGCGGTGCGGCGGTAGGACAGCACCACGCAGATGGCGGTCGCGCCCAGGGTCGCCCATTCGACCAGGCGCCAGAAGAAGCTGCGGTCGGCCTTGACGACCTGGAACAGGTTGACGGCGGCGATCGCGAAGGCAACCGTGCACAGCAGGCTGTCGTTGATGTCGAAGAAGGTCAGCTTGATGTTCAGGCCGTTCATGTTGGCGTAGACGTTGTTCGGGTCGCCCTTCAGGAAGGCCCAGCGCACCAGGCCGAACATGGCGCGGCCCAGGCCGGCCAGCATGATGAAGCGCGACAGCTCGATGACGTCTTCGCGGGTGCGGAAGGACAGCACCAGCAGCGAGACCAGCGGCGCCATCCAGACGATGTTCGAGAAGCCCGACACGCCCAAGATGTCGGCCAGCTTGACGCCCGAGAACAGGCCGACCGCGATGTGGGCGCCCAGCAGCAGAAACCAGGCCAGGAACCAGGGCCGCAGGTTGCACGGCGGGGTCGGCTGGCGCTGGAAGCTGCTCGAGACGCGGGCGCAGGCCCAGAAGCCGAACATCATCCAGAACAGAACCGGAAACAGCAGCACGCCCGAGCCGCGGGTATAGATGCCGGGCGAGCCCATGGTCGCCAGCGAGCCGTAGTTGGTCGAGTTCTTGAGGAAGAACACCAGCATGTAGGCGTAGGCGAGCCAGCGCGGCCGCACCATGCCGATGCCGGCGGCGACGATCGCCGCCACGCACAGCAGCGCCACGACCACGAAGGGCAGCGAGGTATAGACGTAAAGGAGGAGGTTCTGCATCGAAGGCCGTTATCCGTGGTTGGGGGCGGCGCCCATCAGCCGGGTGCGGGAATGCGGATCGAGGGCAACGAGCATCTGTTCGACGAAGCGGTCCTGGACCTTGTAGGCCCCTGCCTCGTCGGTGTCGATGGTGGACACGCGCACCAGCATGCCGTCCGGGATGCGGCCCGACAGGCCGTACACGAAGCGCTGCATCTTCTGGTCGAGGCCCGACTTGACGGCCTTGTCGCCGATCGTGATCCAGTAGGTGATCGGCTCGTTGCGGCTGTTCTGGCGCGCCACCAGGCGCTTGACCGGGACCTTGCCGAAACCGGTCGACAGCTCGTCGCGGCGGTCCTTGACCATGTCGAAGCCCTGGGCCACGTAGCAGACCTCGGGCAGGTGCAGCTGCAGCTGCTTGCTCTGGTCGCCGCCGTAGGCGATCGACAGCATCACCCGCTGGCCCTGGGCGTTGACGTAGGTGCGCGACAGGGTCTGGTCGTAGAGCGCGGCGATCAGTTCCTTCTGGGTCGGGTCGGGCGTGAGCGGGACGACGCTGGTGTCGACGGTCCAGCCGGCGAAGCTTTTCGGGATCATCGCATCGAGGCTGAAGTTGGCGCGGGCGTCGGCCACCTTCTGGGTTGGCGTCAGGGCGCCGGTCAGGGCCGAGGTGCCGGCCATGGCGACGCCGAGCACGATGCTGGCCAGGAGCTTGCGGTTCATGCGGCCTCCTTCGTGCGCAACGGGCCGGTACTGGCCTCTTTGCGGCGGATATACCACTGCAGGGCCGAGTCGATCGACAGGATCAGCACCAGCGCCGTCACGAACAGCACCATGCCGGCAAAGCCGTGCAGGAAGCCCTGCCCTGCCGCGTCGCCGTAGTAATAGGTGATCAGGGTCAGCACGATCACGCGGATCACGTTGGCCGAGAACGAGATCGGAATGATGAAGATCGCCAGGCCGATGTTGCGGAAGGCCGAGGGGTGGCGCATCAGGTTCAGGTAGAACAGGCCCAGCGCTTCCAGGGTCAGCAGGGTCTGCAGCCCGGCGCAGGCATCGGCCACCAGCAGCTGGTACTGGCCGATCTGCAGGATCACGCCGGAGCGGCTGATCGGGTAGCCGAAGGCGAACAGGATGTGCTCGGTCGCCCAGGACACGGCCATCTTCATCGGCATCGTCACCGCGGCCACGAATTCGCTGGGCAGCGGCACCATGAAGATCATGAAGAAGAAGGGGAACCACAGCACGCCCAGCGCACGGCCGCCGCGCTTGACCAGCAGCACCGCCATCATGACCAGGATGATGGACAGCACTTCCAGCATCAGGATCTTCTGCGAGCGGCCCAGCATGTGCGCCAGCAGGCCGATCACCAGGATGGGCCAGCCCGTCCAGTGCGCGCGCGAGGGCGTGGTGGCGGCCAGCATGTCGGGCCATTTACGGTAGATCAGCCACAGGGCAAGTCCGAAGATGATGGGGCCGTGGCCCTGCTCTTCGCCGACCCAGGCGCCGGTGAACAGGTCGTAGAAGGTCGGCACGAACAGGATGGCCAGGCCGAGCAGCACCGGCCACCATTCCGGCAGCGCGGCGCGCATCGAGCGCATGGCCAGCGCGGACGGCGGCAGGCTGGAGCGGGCGCCGGACTCCATCTCAGAACTCCATGACCACCGAACCGAGGATCTCGCAGCCGGCGTCGACCAGCTGTTCGGCGGTGCGGCCGATGTGCGAGATGCGGGTGTAGTTCTTGCGCGTCACCAGCAGCGCGCCGCCGGCGCGGCTGGCCACCGCCACCGCGTCGACCCCGGCCTGGAAAGGCGGCACGTCGTACAGCACGATGTCGTAGCGGCTCTCTAACATGGTGTTCAGGTTGCGGAAGCCTTCGCGCGCCAGCAGCTCCTGCGGGTTTGGCGGCAGGGTACCGGCCGGCATCACCGACAGGTCGACGAAGGCCGGCACACGCGCGATGACGTCGAGGTCGGCGCGCCCGGCCAGCAGGTCCGACAGGCCCTGCCGCGGTTTGATCGCGAACGCATCCTGCTGGCGCGGGGCGCGCAGGTTGGCGTCCACCAGCAGGGTCTGCTCGCCCAGCTGCGAGAACACGATCGCGAGGTTGGCGGCGAACAGTGCGGCGCCGTCATCCTGGTCGACGCCGACGATGGCCAGGGCGCGCCGGCCGCGGGCGAACCAGCGCAGCATCAGCTGGCTGCGGATCGCGCGCAGCGACTCGACCTGCGGCGAGAACGGCTCGTAGGCGGCGATCAGCTTGGGCGACAGGCCGGCCTGCCCTTTCTGCAGATACGGATAGGAGAACTGGCGCGCCAGCACCTGCTGGATATCGTCCTCGCTCACCAGGCCCAGGCGCACGGCCGCTTCGCCGAAGCGGATGCCGGTTTCCTTCTGCATGCGCAGCACGCGTTCGGCATCTTCCGGATTCAGCTTGCCGGAATCGAGCAGGAGCGCGCCCATGCTCATTTCGGCGGCGTGGTCGGCGGGGACGGCGGATAGCATCGGTGAATTCATGGTCGGTCCTCAGTTCTGCATCTTCAGTTCAGGCGCAACAGGCGGCGCGGCGTCATCAGCGAACGGATGCCACCGCTACGGCGGCCCGGCGTCTTCCATTCGATGGTGCCGAGCACCGGGATGCCCAGCATGTCCTTGACGTCGCTCGGCGAACGCACCGGACGGTTCAGCAGCTCCAGCAGCAGGGCCAGGCCGACGCCCAGCACAGTGCCGGCGAGGATGCCGACCAGGGTGTTCAGCAGCACGCGCGGGCCGGACGGCTCGGTCGGGGCCACGGCCGGGTTCAGCAGCGAGATGTCGGACTGCTCGGACTGGGCTTCGATGCGGGTCTGCGAGAAGCGCTGCGAAGCGGCGTCGAAGGCGCGCTGGGCGCTGTCGAGGTCTTTCAGCATCACGCCGAGTTCGTCGCGGGAGCGGTTCAGTTCCAGTACCTTGGCCTTCTGCTGGGCCACGGCTTCGCGCAGCTCGGCTTCGCGCTGGCGCATCACCTGGGCATTCGCGCCGACGCTGCGCGAGACCGTGCCGAGGGCGGCGTTCAGCTCGCCGCGCACCTTGCTCAGCTCGGCCTGGGCCGCCATGTACTGCGGGTGGTTCTTGCCGTAGCGTTGCGAGGTATCGGCGAACTTGCCTTCGGCGGTCGCCAGGTTGGCGCGCATCTGCTGGATCAGCGCGTTGTTGGCGACGTCCGGCGAGCTCAGCGCAGAGCCGGCGGCGGCCTGGCGCGAATTGCCTTCCATCGCCGCAGTCTGCGCCTGCACCAGCTGGGCCGAGAGTTCGTTCAGGCGCGACAGTTCGACGTCGACGCGGTTGTTGTCCAGGCTGACGATGCCCTTCTCCTGCTGGTACTTGGACAGACGGGCCTGAGCGGCTTCGAGGTTGTCGCGCAGCTGCTTGGTCTGTTCATTGAAATACGACGACGCCTTCTTGGCCGGCTGGGTTTTCAGCTGGACGGTGATCTTTTCGTACTCGTCGGCGAAAGCATTGGCGACCGCCGCCGAGAAGGCCGGATCGGCGCCCTTGAAACTGATTTCGACCACCGAGGATTCGCGCGAAGGCACGATCTCGAGCTTCTTCAGCAGCAGGTCGGCCAGCCAGTCGCGGACCGAACCGCGCCCTTCGTTGGCTTCGTTGAACTGCTGGATCACGGCCGGGCTGCTGGCCAGGTGCAGCGCATCGACCACGCGCAGCGCCACGTTCTTGCTGCTGATGATGTCGATCTGGGTGGCCATATAGCCCGGCAGCAGCTGGCCCGGCATGGTCAGGCCGGTCAGCGGATCCACCCCTTTGTAGTTCAACAGAACGGATGCCGTCGCCTTGTAGGTCTTGCCCTGGATTAAGCTCCAGCCCAGGGCCAGCGCGACCGTCAACAAGAGGGTCGTCAGGATGATCTTCTTCCGTGCAAGCAAGATCAGCAGGAATTGATGGACGTTCATGATGAACCTTTTTCAAAACGGGTGGAACGAAACAACACTAAGCAAACAAAAGAAACCTCAAACACGAAACCTATTCAGCAAACCACCTGCGTATCGATGGTTCGAGAAACCGTAGCGAGCAGGGCTCAGTTCTGGCCGAGAAGCGCAGCCGTACTTACGGTACGGCGAGCATCGCAGGCCGGAAATGTGCCCGCGCAGTAGGTTTATCGAACCATCATCAGATCAGAACCAGGATTCCTTAACGGTGATTACGTCGTCCGTCTGGACCAGGTCATCACCCTTCACTTCCATCGTCTTCGCCACGCCGCTCGCATCCTTGCGCGTAATGCGCAGGCCGTTCTGGGTGCCGCGCTGGGTCAGGCCGCCGCCGGCCGACAGCGCCTGCTGCACGGTCATCGCGCGCTCGATGCGGAACGGACCCGGACGGTTCACTTCGCCGGTGATGTAGGCGCGCGGTGCGCGCTCGACGAAGATGATGTCGCCGCCGGCCACTTCGTAGTCGCGGTTCAGTTCGCCCTTGCGCACCATGTCGACGATGTCGATGGTTTCGCGGGTGGTGGTGCCGTTACGGGTGCGCACCAGGCTGACCATATCGCTTCCCTCTGCGTTGACGCCGCCGGCAATCGCCAGCAGATCGAGCACCTTGCGTTTGCCTTCGATCGGATAGCGGCCCGGACGGTTGACCTGGCCCAGCACCGACACCTGCTGGCTGGCCAGCGTGGTGATCAGGAGGTTGACCTGGGCCTTCTTCAGGTAACCGCCCTTCTCCAGCAAGCCGCCGATTTTCTTCTCGGCCTGTTGCGTGGTCAGGCCGCCCACCTGCACTTCGCCCAGCAGCGGGAAAGTCAGGCTGCCGGCTTCCGACACGCGGGTCTCGGTGGCCAGATCGGGGCTGCCATAGACCGATGCCCTGACCACGTCGCCCGGCCCGAGCACGACGTCTGCCGCGCTGGTAAAGCCGGCGGCGAGTGCCAGGGTTGCTGCGATCATCCAGTGTACGAGTCGTTTCATTTTTGTTCCCTCTTTTTGATCAATGTTGACGTATCACTTCAGGCCGGCAACGCCGCGGTCCAGCGCCGCCTTGTCGGTGCTCGCATCGGCCGGGGCCTGGGTCGCGCCCGCACCCGCGGCGGACGGCCCTGCGGCCGTCCCACCGCCGTTCTGGTCGGCGACCGGGGCCGCATCGGCGCCCGCCACCGCACTGGTCGGGGCGCCGCCTGCCGGCAGCGTCGGCGCGGCTTTCGGATCCGGCATCAGGGACTTGTTGATGTACTCGATCTTGGCGTCGGCGCGCAGGCGCTGCAGCTCGGCCGAAGCCAGTTCCTTGTTCTTCTTGTTCACCAGGAACTGTTCGATCTGCGGGGCGGCGACGGCCAGCGTGACCGGCGCATCCTTGACCTCGTTCACGGAAATGAACATCGCGCGCGGGCCTTCCTTGACCACGAACAGCTGTCCCTTCGGCATGCCGAGCAGCTTGGACGACAGCTGCGGCGGCACGTCGGCGGTGCTGCGGGTGATCTGGGTACGTCCGTACTTGATCTTGTGCGCATCCATCCACACCGCGACCTCTTCCAGCGACTTGGCGCTGTCGGCTGCGGCACGCACTTCAGGCGTGAGATCGTTGGCGCCGATGACGATTTCGCTCATGCTGAATTGCTTGCGGTTGGAGAAGAATTCCGGATGCGCGTTGAAATAGTCTTCCACTTCTTTCGTCGTGGGCTTGGCAGGGGCGCCCACGCGCTTTTGCAGGTAGGCCTGGGCGATGATCAGCGACTTGGCGCGGTCGATCGCCTGCATGACCTTCGGATCGCGGTCCAGGTTTTCCTTGGCCGCGGCTTCCTGCAGCAGCTGACGGTCGATCAGGACCTGCAGCAGCTGCTTGCTGGCGGTGTCCTGCTGGGCTGCCGTGACGCCGGCGCGCTGCAGTTCCTCGTTCAGCTGCAGCACCGTGACTTCTTCGCCGTTGACGCTGGCCAAGGCTTGTCCCGGTTTCTTTTCTTTCGCCTTGTCGCCGCATGCGCTCAAGGTTGCCGCAACCAGGATCAGCGCGGCGCACAGCACGCGCTTCGGGGTGGAGGGAGCAGATGTCGTATTCATGGCAGCCAGGTGGTGTGTGTTCAAGATAGTTTCCTTGGGGGTTAGTGGAACTCTTTTTATGCCGAAGCAGTCTCAAGCTTCAGTCTGCTACTGATGCATTCTGGGTGCCGCACGCTTGCGCCTCTGTTCGTCGGTTAACACTCAACCTTAGCGATGCGTGCGGCGTCCTGTCTCAAGCTGCGGCCCGGCTCTGTTCCGCTTCCATCAGCTCGACGAAAGCGGCATAGGCATGCCGCAGGCCTTCCGGCAGCGGCGTGCTGGCCTGCCAGCCGAGCTGCGTCAGTTTCGATACGTCCAGCAGTTTGCGCGGCGTGCCGTCCGGCTTGCTGGTGTCGAAGCCGATGCGGCCGCGGTAGCCGACCACCTCGCCCACCAGGCGCGCGAGATCGGCAATGGTGACGTCTTCGCCGGTGCCGACGTTGATGTGGGAATGCATCGGGTCGGTATGTTTGGCATAGGTGTCGTGATCGAGATTCATCACGTGCACGCAGGCCGCGGCCATGTCGTCAACGTAGAGGAACTCGCGCATCGGCTTGCCGCTGCCCCAGATCACCACTTCCGGCGCATTGCTCAGCTTGGCTTCATGGAAGCGCCGGATCAGGGCCGGGATCACGTGGCTGTTTTCCGGGTGGTAGTTATCGCCGGGACCATACAGATTGGTCGGCATCACGCTGCGGTAATCGGTGCCGTACTGGCGGTTGTAGCTCTCGCACAGTTTGATGCCGGCAATCTTCGCCATCGCATAAGGCTCGTTGGTCGGCTCCAGCATGCCGCTCATCAGGTACTCTTCCTTGATCGGCTGCGGCGCCATGCGCGGGTAGATGCAGGACGAGCCCAGGAACAGCAGCTTCTGCACGCCGTTGAACCTGGCCTCGTGCACGACATTGGCCTGCACCATCATGTTGTCGTAGATGAAGTCGGCCGGATAGGTATTGTTGGCGTGGATGCCGCCCACCTTGGCGGCCGCCAGATAGACCTGGTCGATCTTTTCGGTGCGGAAGAATTCCCGCACCTGGGCCTGGTCCGTCAGTTCCAGTTCCTTGTGGCTGCGGGTGACGATGTTCGTGTAGCCTTGCGCGCGCAGGGTGCGCACGATGGCCGAGCCGACCAGGCCGTTATGGCCGGCGACGTAGATGCGGGGCTGAGTATTCAACGTTCACTCCATTGAAATTGCAACGTTGTATCCATGCGATGCCAGCAGCTTGTGGCGGCGCGCCGTGTCCAGATCGGCCGCCACCATCTCCTGCACCATCGCTTCGAAAGGGGTACGCGGTTCCCAGCCGAGACGCTCGCGCGCCTTGCCGGGATCGCCGAGCAGGGTGTCGACCTCCGTCGGGCGGAAGTATTGGGGATCGACCGCGACGATTGGCTGTCCTACCGCAACCCCCGGCGCTTTATCGCCGGTGACGGAAGCGATCACGCCGCGCTCGTACACGCCCTCCCCCTGCCAGGCGATCTCGATGCCCAGCTCGCGCGCAGCAAGCTCGACGAAGTAACGCACCGAGTACTGGCGCCCGGTCGCGATCACGTAATCCTCGGGCTTGTCCTGCTGCAGCATCAGCCACTGCATCTCGACGTAATCGCGGGCATGGCCCCAGTCGCGCAACGCATCCAGGTTGCCGAGGAAGAGCTGCTGCTCCAGGCCCTGGGCGATGTTCGCCAGGCCACGGGTGATCTTGCGGGTGACAAAGGTTTCGCCGCGGCGTGGGGATTCGTGGTTGAACAGGATGCCGTTGCAGGCATACATGCCATAGGCTTCGCGGTAATTGACGGTAATCCAGTAGGCGTACAGCTTGGCCACCGCATAGGGGCTGCGCGGATAGAAAGGCGTGGTTTCACGCTGGGGCGTTTCCTGCACCAGGCCATACAGTTCGGAGGTCGAGGCCTGGTAGAAGCGGGTGGTCTTTTCCAGTCCCAGGAAACGGATCGCCTCCAGCAGGCGCAGGGTGCCGAGGCCGTCGACGTCGGCCGTGTATTCCGGCGATTCGAAAGAGACCGCCACATGGCTCATCGCGCCCAGGTTGTAGACCTCGTCCGGCTTGATCTCGCACATGATGCGATTCAGATTCGAGGTATCCGACAGGTCGCCGTAGTGCAGGAAGAAGTTCGTGTCCTCGATGTGGGGATCCTGGTAGATGTGGTCGATGCGCCCAGTATTGAACAGCGAGGCGCGCCGCTTGATCCCGTGAACTTCATAGCCTTTCGAGAGCAGCAGTTCGGCAAGATACGAGCCGTCCTGTCCGGTCACTCCCGTGATCAGCGCTTTTTTCATGTTCTTGCTTGCCTTTCAGGTAGCCGACCCAAATCTGGATAAGCTCCTTAAATATTGCAATCTCATCAATTATTCTACGCAGCCCAATCGTGCCCGCAAGCGCCGATCCGATTGAATCCGCCCCTTTAAGTCAACCTTAAGAAGACTTAATTTCCTCTAAAACACACTTAAAATGCGTTTTCGCGCGTCAACACGACTTTGACGGTCTTGAGTACGATCCACAGGTCCAGCCACAGCGACCAGTTGCGCAGGTAGTCGAGGTCGTACTGGATGCGTGCTTCCATCTTGTCCAGCGTGGCGGTTTCACCACGCAAGCCGTTGACCTGCGCCCAACCGGTAATTCCGGGCTTCACTTTGTGGCGCAGCATGTAGCCCTTGATCAGCTTGCGGTACTGCTCGTTATGCGCAACCGCATGCGGACGCGGTCCGACGATGCTCATCCTGCCCTGCAGCACGTTGATGAACTGCGGCAGCTCGTCCAGCGAGGTGCGGCGCAGGAAGCCGCCGATCTTCGTCACGCGGCTATCGTTGCGCTGAGCCTGGGTCACCGCGCCGCCGTTCTCCATCACCGTCATCGAGCGGAACTTGTAGACCATGATCTCGTCGCCATACAGGCCGTAGCGGCGCTGGCGGAAGATGATGGGGCCGGGCGAGCTCAGCTTCACGGCGAGGGCTACCACCAGCATCAGCGGCGACAGCAGCAACAGGATCAGCGTGGCCAGCACGATGTCGGAGGCGCGCTTGATGGTGCTGTTCAGGCCCATGAAGGGCGTCTCGCAGATGGCGATGACCGGCATGCCGCCGACGTTGTCGAAGCGCGCCTGCATCAGGTCGAAGATGTAGACGTCCGGCAGGAAATAGACCGAGGCGGTGGTGTCCTGCAGCTCGTCGATCAGCTTGCGGATGCGCGGCTGGGCCGAGATCGGCTGGCTGATGAAGATCATCTTGGTGCCGTGCTCGCGCACGTACTGCGTCAGGTCTTCGGTCTTGCCCAGCAGCGGGTAATCCATGCCGGCAGGAATGCGGTCGTCGGCGCGGTCCTCGAAGAAGCCGCGCACCGCCATGAACAGATTCGGGTGCTGCTGGACCACGCGGGCGAACTTCAGGCCGACGTCGTTGACGCCGACCACCACCACCGAGCGCACTTCCTTGCTGCGGCCCGGCGTGTTCGCCAGACGCGCGGCGATGTGGCTGGTGAGCAGGATCACCGGCGTGGCGACCGCCCAGGCCGTCAGCACGCGCGCATCATAGAAATACTTCAGCCCGCTCGACGAACCGAGGAACCACAGCACGGCCAGGGTCACGCCCCAGCCGAACACGGTATCGCGCCCGTAGGCCCACATGCGTCCGCTGCGCCAGGTGCGGTAGGGATCGATGTGCTGGTACACGGCCGACGAAATGAAGAAGGCCAGGATCATCAGTACCAGCATGTAGCCCGAGAACGGCTCGTGGTACACCAGCGCCGACAGGTACAGCGTTCCCATGATGATCAGGGGATCGAGCACCCGCTGGAAGAACGATATCAGTGGTATGTCATTGACCGTCATAGGAACCTGGAGGAACTGCCTCAGAACTGGGCGTTGGCCGTCAGCGTCACACTGTTCGACTTGAAGCTGCCGGTTCCGAGGACCACGGAGCCGCTGCGCTCCTGGTGTGCGACGCCGCCCTGCACCTGGATCGTGGGGCGTGGACGCCAGGTCGCGCGCAGGGTTGCCGTGCGCACCGAATCGCGCAGGCTGTCGGACCCGGAAAACTCGCGGCGCGCGCTGTAGCTGCGGCGTTCATAAATGGCGTCGGCATTGACCGAGATCTTGGCCGTCGCATCCCATTGGGCGCCCACGCTGGCGCCCTTGTTCAGTGTGTAGCTGACCACCGTGCTCTCGAGCGGAGCAAAGTCGCGCCAGACCGCGGCCCGGTAGGTCATCTTGCCGCGCGGCTGGTAGGTGGCGTTGACCTTGCCGGCCAGGCCGCTGGTCTTGCCCTCGCCGAACGAAGCCTGGTCGCGGCGCGTATAGCCGACCAGGGCGTCGAGCGTGGTCGAGCCGGTCGCGAGCCATTTCACGCGCGCCTTCAGCTCGTCCTGGGTGAAGCCGTCGTTGACGGTAAACGGACCGACCGGACGCGGGAACGGGTACTTGCCCTTCACGTGGCGCGCCACCAGGCCGACCGTGCTGCCGCTGCGTGGCAGGTAGTCGAGTTCGACTTCGCTGGCGTCCTCGGTGCGGTTGTTGTAGCGGTTGCCGAAGGCCTCGTAGTTGTACTTGTCGCGCTGGAAGCCGGCGCGCACGCGCCATGACGAATGGAAGCGCCAGGCGCCGTCTGCATACTGGCTGCGCGTGGTGCGCAGGTTGCGTTCGTTGCTGGCGAAATCGGTGTACGGTGCCAGCACCTGCTGGTAGGTCGTGCCGATCCGGCCTTCCAGGTGATTGCCCAGCTGCCAGGCCCAGTTGGCCTGCAAGTCCTTGCCGTCGTAGTCGAGCTGCTTGAAGTGGTCGAAGTTGGTCTTCGACAGCTTGGCGACGAGCGTGATGCGCTGTCGGCTGTAGGTCTTGTCGAAGATCAGGCCGCCCTCGCGCGTCCACCACGAGTCGCCGCGCGTGTTGTCGAAGGCCGGGCGGTCTTCGGGCACGCGCAGCAGGTTGTCGTCATGGCCGTAGGCGACGCCGCCGTAGACGTGCAGCGCATCGCTGGGTCCCGCCCCGGCCGGCACGGCGGCAAAGGCGGACAGGAGCAGGAGGGCAAGGGGACGCACGCGGGAATTCAACATGATTGTTTGTCTTCTTAAAGTTAAATGCGCTGGATGGATTTACCAGTACGACCAGTTGCCGGTCCGGACGACCCACAGTCCCAGCAGGCCGTTGGTGACGGCGTGCGCAAGGATGGGCGACCAGAGCGTGCGATGGCGCATGTACAGCAAGCTGTAGGCCGCGCCCGCGACGATGCCGGCCAGCCACAGGTTATGCTCGAAGCCGAACAACAGGACGGTGATGATGAAGCTTTTGAGGCCGAGTTGAGATGGCTCAACGGACTCGAAATTCGCGGCTTGAACCCAGCGCATCAGGAAGGAGCGCCAGAACAGTTCTTCCATCACGGGCACGACCAGGGCCGCACCGAAAATGCGGACCGCGACCAGCAGCCAGTCGATCTGGCCGCCCTGTCCGCGCGGGTCGAAGCCGGCGGAAGAACCGAAGATCATCCAATCGGCGTCGAGGCTGATCCACAGGACCAGCACCACGACGCCGGTGGCGAGCGCAGTCAGCGCTTGAAAAGAGGAAAGGTGGAACGGATGGAGCTCGGCATACTGGCGCCAGAACAGCGCCAGGAGCACGGCAACGATGGCGATCTTGAGAGGATAGAGCCAGAGCAGCAGAGAAGCCGCGACGCCCATGCGTTCGAGGACGTCGGCGGCGACGATGAAGAACAGATAGGCCGCGAAAGGCAGGATGCGAGTCCAGGCCGCGCGGTTGAACATGGGGGCATCGGCCGGCGGGGCTGCCGTACCAGGTGGAGCGATGCGGTCGTCATGTTCGGTCATGTCTCTCCATCAGCAGGCGCCTGGCCTGCGCTCTCTAGCGAGCCATGCTACTCCCCCCTGGCGCGCGCCTCGAGGCGCTCCCAGCGATCCAGGGTTTCAAGCAGCAAGTCCTCGATCTCCGCGAACCGGGCATTGATTCTGCGCGCATCGGCGGGATTGGTCTTGTAAAAGTCTGGCGAATTCAGCTGGGCCGTAATTGCCGACTGCTCGTCTTCAAGGCTGGCGATGAGCTGAGGCAATTCCTCCAACTCTCGCTGCTCCTTGTAGCTCAACTTTACCTTCTTGCTGGCTGCGCTCTGTGCGTTGGATGACATTTCATTCGTTTTAGGCGAGCCCGACTTTACAGCCTGGGCCGGCGCTGCCTGGGCCGGCGCCTTGGCGGCTTCGTTTTTCACGCGCTCCCAATCGCTGTAGCCACCGACGTATTCGCGCCACATCCCCTGCCCTTCGGAAACGATCACTTCGGTGACCACGTTGTCGAGGAAGGTGCGGTCGTGGCTGACGAGGAAGACCGTGCCCTTGTATTCGGCCAGCAGTTCTTCCAGCAGCTCGAGCGTGTCGATGTCGAGGTCGTTGGTCGGCTCGTCCAGCACCAGGCAGTTGGCCGGCTTGGCGAACAGGCGCGCCAGCAGCAGGCGGTTGCGCTCGCCACCGGACAGCGATTTCACCGGCGAACGCGCGCGCTCGGGCGCGAACAGGAAGTCGCCGAGATAGCTCATCACGTGCTTGCGCTGGCCGTTGACTTCGACCCAGTCGCTGCCCGGCGAGATGGTGTCGGCCAGCGACGCCTCTTCGTTCAGCTGCGCGCGCATCTGGTCGAAGTAAGCAACGTTCAGCTTGGTGCCGAGCTTGACCGTGCCGCTGTCGGCAGTTTCCTCGCCGAGGATGATCTTCAGCAAGGTGGTTTTGCCGGCGCCGTTCGGGCCGATCAGGCCGACCTTGTCGCCGCGCAGCACGATGCCGCTGAAGTCTTCGATGATGACCTTCTCGCCGTAGTGTTTCGAGACGTTTTCCAGTTCCGCCACGATCTTGCCGGAACGCTCGCCACTGCCGACGTCGAGCTTGACCTGGCCCTGCTGGTCGCGGCGCGCGGCACGCTCCAGGCGCAGCGCTTCGAGGCGGCGCACGCGGCCTTCGTCGCGGGTGCGGCGGGCCTGCACGCCTTTGCGGATCCACACCTCTTCCTGGGCAAGCACCTTGTCGAACTTGGCGTTTTCGATCTCTTCGATCGCCAGCAGTTCCTTCTTGCGCTCCTGGTACTTGGTGAAGTTGCCCGGGAAGGACAGCAGGCGGCCGCGGTCGAGTTCGACGATGCGGGTGGCAACATTATCCAGGAAGCGCCGATCGTGGGTAATGAACAGCACAGAGCCGCGGAATTCGCGCAGCAGGCCTTCCAGCCACTGGATGGAGCTGAAGTCGAGGTGGTTGGTCGGCTCGTCCAGCAGCAGCACGTCAGGGCCGGACACCAGCGCCACCGCCAGCGCCACGCGCTTCTGCATGCCGCCCGACAGCGTGCCCATCTGCGCATCGCCGTTCAAGCCCAGGCGGTTCAAGGTCGTCTCGACCTTGTTGCCGAGGTTCCAGGCGTCAAGCGCATCGAGCTTGACCTGCAGCTCGTGCATGCGCTCCATCAGGGCCTCGTCGTTGCCCTGTCCGAACTGGCCGGTCAGCGACTCGTACTCGGCCAGCATCGCCTTCTGGTCGCCCATGCCGCCGGCAACGGCGTCGAACACCGTCATCGCCGGGTCGAAGGTCGGCTCCTGTTCGACGTAGGCGATCTTGAGGCCCTGCTGCATGACCAGCAGGCCGTCGTCGAGTTTCGAGCGGGCGGAAATGATTTTCAGCAGCGACGATTTACCGGTGCCGTTGCGGCCGATGAGACCGACGCGCTCGCCGGCTTCCAGCGAGAAGTCGGCATGGTCGAGCAGCGCCACGTGGCCGAAAGCCAGTTGCGCGGAAGAGAGGGAAATGACAGCCATGATCGTGTGCGGCAATGAAAGAAAGGCGCATTGTACCGACTACGAGGCCCACACTTCCAATATCCTCCCAATCCTCGGCTATAATTGCGGGCGGTTCACGATTCCGGCCTGTTTGCAGGGTCCGCTCGCCGAATCGCCGAGTCCTCCCCGTAGTACAATGGATAGTACGCGCGCCTCCTAAGCGTGAGATACAGGTTCGATTCCTGTCGGGGGGACCAGTTTTTCCTCAGCCCGCAAAGTCAGCACCCGCACCCCATGCCGGGTCACCGCCACGGTATGCTCGAACTGCGCGGATAATTGCCCGTCGCGCGTGACCACCGTCCAGCCATCGTCTTCCGTCCGCACCGCATGCCGGCCCTGGTTCAGCATCGGCTCGATCGTGAACACCATGCCTTCGCGCAGAGTCAAGCCGGTCTGCGGTTTGCCCCAGTGCAGGACTTGCGGTTCTTCGTGCATCTCGCGGCCGATGCCGTGCCCGCAGTATTCCCTGACCACCGAATAGCCGTGCCGGCGCGCGTGGCGCTCGATCGCATGGCCGACGTCGCCCAGCCTGGCGCCGGGCCGCACGGCCTCGATGCCCTTCCACATGGCTTCGTAGGTCACCTGCACCAGTCGCTTGGCGCCCGGCGAGACCTCGCCCACCAGGTAGGTCTTGCTGGAGTCGGCGATGTAGCCGTTCTTCTCGAGCGTGATGTCGAAGTTGACGATGTCCCCGCTTTTTAATATCTCCGTCGGCGACGGCACGCCATGGCACACGACATTGTTGCGCGAGGAATTCAGTGCGTAGGCATAGCCGTACTGTCCCTTGCTGGCCGGGCGCGCCTTCAGGGCGTTCACGATGTAGGCGTCGACCAGGTCGTTCACTTGTATGGTCGACATGCCGATCAGGTGCAGCCGGTCCAGGTAGCCGAACACGTCGGCCAGCAGCCGGCCCGCCTCGGCCATCAGGACGATCTCTTCCGGGCGCTTGGTCATGACCCGGCCACCTTCAGGTGCGGCGTCACCACCCCGGCCGCGCGCAGCTCGCGCGCCATGATCTCGTTGAAGCTCAAGGTCGGATTGAGTTCGGCCAGCATGCCGATGCGGACCCAGAACGCCGCCTGCGCATTGATCGAGCGACAGGTCACGGTACTCGCCTTGCGGATCTGGTCGTGCAGATCGTCTTCCATGTTCACGATGCCCATCTCTATTCCCTATATATAAACCATATACGGATCATATATTCCATAACCTCAAGATGCAAGTGCTCATCGATAGGACACAGGTGGTTCTCAGGCATTGGGACGCCGCATCATGCGCTTGATCGTTGCCCGCATCACGGCTGCGGAACGAGCACGATGCTTGCCTGGGGTCTGCCTTGCCAGGAACACCAACAAGTTCAGGGATTGGGTTAATACGTATCGCTCGCGCAGCAATCCGGGATCCGGATAGATTCCCGCGACGATATCGTCGATGAGGTCTTGCACCGGGTCGGGTTCCATATGGATACGTTTTCTCGACCTAAGGACGGGTCACGCCAGCTACATGTGACTCTGCTTGCGCTTGCTGTGATCGACAAACAAATCGAAGAGATCATGCTTCATCGCATACAGCACCAATTCCGAGTCCGAATCAAGCGCCAATTTTTCCATGATGTTGGCTTTGTGCGCGCTGACGGTTTTGCAGCTGATACCTAGTTCGCCGCTAATCGTGGACATTCTGCGTCCAATCGCAACGCGCTTGAGAATCTCCATCTCACGGCGGGTCAAACGCACAAGTGGGCTAAGTGAACTGAACGCTTTGATACTCGAAGCAATCAAAGTCGAAATTTCTTGCGCTACGTATAGCTTTCCTGCCGCCACCATTCGTATTGCCTGAAATATGCGTTCTTCGGAGCAGCTTTTAGTAAGTATGCCGCGTGCGCCCATTTTTATCGCCTCCTGAACATCCGCAACCTTTCCATCAAGCGTGACGACGACTAAATGGCGCTTTTCTGTGGAAGCAGGAAACTCGCAAGTCTCATCCTCTTCTTTGAAATACAGAGGCGCAATCGCGACAAGCACTTGATTTTTCTTACTACAATCGCAGGCCATCGCCTCTTCCATGCACGTCGCTTCATAAGCCACTTTCATGTCCTTGTGTCGCGAAAGCAAGGATTTCATCCCTTCCCTGAACGCAAAGACGCTACTTCCAACCATCACGTTAATCATTTTTATTCTGCCTTTCGAATACTTCTTTTATGAGCTCTACGCGGCTTACTTTCGAATAAAAACATTGAAAGAAATACGTTTCACTCAACCACTTTATTTTCATTCGAGAATAAGTTTGGCAACGTGTCGATAACAGGCTGAAAACAGACTCAAGCGATAATTTACGTGAAGGTTCGATAAGAATGTAAGGATTTTTTAGCTGTTGTTTTGTGGAGTCATCCGTTCAATAACCTATTAAATATTGAACAACGCCTATTCAAACGGCAATCATGCATTACCGACCTGGCGATTAGCTATGAAGAGTATGGATGAGCAGTGCTGCATCTAGCACTTGCGCCAAAGAACGTCAAAGCATAGATCAGTTGTAACTACTGATCTAGATCAAACGACTGCTCAATATCCCATTTAACTTAGACCAATCAATTCCGGAACACAGAAGATCCACGGAAATTTTTCCGAATTGAATCAATCCAGTTTGTCAGCCATCTATTAAAACAGCCGGGCTATTCCAAACGGCATTTATTTATGGACCACAACATGAAAAAAGCATTGATTACTGGCATAACCGGTCAGGACGGATCCTATCTGTTAGAATTTTTATTACGAAAAGGGTATGAGGTACACGGTATTCAACGCCGCAGTTCGTATTCGAATACAGGACGGCTTGAACACTTACAGCGGGAATATCGCGACGGCAGCTCGGCTTTTCGTCTCCACTACGGCGACCTGTCGGATGGCCCTGCCCTGACCCGCATCGTCAGCGAAATCGAACCGGACGAAATCTACAATCTCGGGGCCATGAGTCATGTCGCTGTCTCCTTCGACTGTCCGGAGTACACGGCGGATGTCGACGCCATCGGCCCATTGCGCTTGCTCGAAGCGATCCGTGTTCTCGGCTTAAGCGCCAAGACAAGGTTTTACCAGGCCTCGACATCGGAACTCTATGGCCTGGTGCAAGAGATACCACAGCGCGAAAGCACACCTTTTTACCCGCGCAGTCCGTACGCGGTGGCCAAGCTGTACGCCTACTGGATTACGGTGAACTACCGGGAGGCGTATGGGATGTATGCCTGCAACGGCATCCTGTTCAACCATGAGTCTCCGCGACGTGGCGAAACCTTTGTCACCCGCAAGATCACGCGTGCATTGGCAAACATCTCGCAAGGACTGGAAGCCACCTGCTACCTCGGCAATCTGGACGCTGCGCGCGACTGGGGCCATGCCCGCGACTACGTGGAGATGCAGTGGCTGATGCTGCAACAGGACAAACCGGAAGATTTTGTCATTGCCACCGGCCAGCAATATTCTGTACGGCAGTTTATTGAAATGGCGGCAGGCGCACTCGGCATCAGTATCGAATGGCAAGGCAGCGGCGTGACCGAGCGCGGTGTGATTGCCGCGCTTCACGGCGACAAATGCAGCGGCCCTTGCATCGGGCAAACCATCATCGCTGTCGACCCGCGCTATTTCCGTCCGACGGAAGTCGAAACCCTGCTGGGCGATCCGGGCAAGGCCCGCGAGTCGCTGGGCTGGCGGCCGCGCACCGACCTCGAAAGCATGGTCCGGGAAATGGTCGGCCACGATCTCGACACTGCACGCCGCAAACGGCTCCTGAGAGAGCGCGGTTTCGATGAAGAATCATTCACGGGGTGAGCTATGGATGCCTTACAGGACCGTATCTTCGTTGCCGGACACAATGGCCTGGTCGGATCGGCGATCAGGCGGACGCTGCAGGTTCGCGGATACACGAATATCGTCACTCGCCGGCATGCCGAACTCGACCTGACCGATCAGGCCCAGGTACGTGCCTTCTTCGAGACCGAACATATCGACCAGGTGTATCTCGCCGCTGCCAAGGTAGGCGGTATCCATGCAAACAATACCTATCCGGCGCAGTTCATCTACGAGAACATGATGGTGCAAGCCAACGTCGTGCACGAAGCCTGGCGTTGCGGGGTCAAGAAGCTGCTGTTCCTGGGTTCGTCGTGCATCTACCCGCGCATGGCCGAGCAGCCCATCCAGGAGCAGTACCTGATGAACGGCGCCCTGGAACCGACCAACGAGCCTTACGCGACGGCCAAGATCGCCGGCATCAAGCTCTGCGAAAGTTATAACCGCCAGTACGGGACCGATTACCGGAGCGTCATGCCGACCAACCTCTACGGTCCCGGCGACAACTTCCATCCGCACGACAGCCATGTCATCCCCGGGCTGCTGAGACGCTTTCATGAAGCCAAGGTTTCACGCGCCAGTCAGGTCGTCATCTGGGGCAGCGGCAAACCGATGCGGGAATTCCTGTACGTCGACGACATGGCGGAAGCCAGCGTGCACGTGATGCAGCTCGACCGTGAGACATATTGCCGGCACACGGCGCCCATGCAATCGCACATCAATGTCGGCAGCGGCGAGGACATCACCATCGAAAACCTGTCGCGGCTGGTCGGCGATACGGTCGGCTACAAAGGGGAGATCGTGTTCGATACCACCAAGCCGGACGGTACACCGCGCAAACTGCTCGACGTGTCGAAGCTGAAGAATCTCGGCTGGACAGCCTCGACGCCGCTCGACAAGGGCTTGCAGCTTGCGTACCAGGCTTTCCTGAATACGCAGTAGTTCCTCCGGCACTCCCGGTTTCATTTCGTTTCACTCGTGATCAAAGGTGGTCAGCATGACGTACAACGACTCTACCCTGCATGCCAGATTGCGCAACGACGCCATGCGGGCCGACCACGCGATGCACATGGCGCCGGAGATGGTGCGCGACGAATCGGGCAATGAGCTGAAGACCTATTTCAGGGTGCTGCTCGACAGCCGATGGCTCATTCTCTCGATCGCCCTGGTGGTCGCACTGGCCGGCGCGCTGTATGCGGCCAGCCGCAGCCCCATCTACGAAGCCAATCTCATCGTCCGCATCGAGGAGCCGAGCCCGAATGCAACGAAGAACATCTTGAGCGACGTCGGTTCCCTTTTCGAGACGAAGAAAAGCATTCAGGGAGAAATCGAGCTTTTTAGGTCCAGGAAAGTGATCCTGCCCGTCGTCCAGAAGCTGCACCTCGATATCGTTGCCGAGCCCAAGCGCTTCCCCCTGCCCGGGCTGGCGCAACTGCTGGCGCGCGGCGGCGGTCTGGCCGAACCGGGACTGTTCGGCCGCGGCGGCTACGTATGGGGCGACGAGCGCATCGACGTCAGAGACTTTTCCGTCCCCCCCGCCCTGCTCAATCACCAGTTCATCATCACCGCACAGAGTGCCGGCCGCTATCTCGTCGAGGATGGTATTCACCCAGCCTGGACCGGCGTGGTCGGACGCACGCTGTCGCTGCCGACCTCGTCAGGGACAGTCGACCTCGCGATCAGCCGCCTCGACGGCAAGCCCGGCGCACAGTTCTTCCTCAGCAGATTGCGCGAGCAAACCGTCGTCGAAGCCATTCAGAAGGCGCTTGGCGTCAACGAAATGGGCAAGCAATCGGGCATCGTCGAGGTCACGCTGCAGGGGGACGACCCGGCGCAGCTCAGCGCCGTCCTGAACGGCATCGGGTATGAGTACGCACGCCAGAACCTGGCGCACGATACCGAACAGGCACAGAACGCGCTTGCCATGCTCGATCAGCGCCTGCCGCTCTTGAAAAGCGAGCTGCAGCGGTCCGAGGCCGCGTACAGCGCATTTCGTCATCGGAACGGCACGGTGAACCTGGGCGAGGAAGCCAAGGTCAGACTGCAACAGTCGGCCTCAGCCACGGCAAAACGCTTCGAACTGCTGCAAAAGCGCAGCGAATTGCAGACGCGTCTCAGCGATAACCATCCGACCATGCTCGCGCTGAATGAGCAGTTGTCCGCCGTCGAGAAAGAACTCGGCAGCAGCAACGGCGCCATCGGCTCACTGCCCGGACTCGAACAGCAGGAACTCAATCTGACGCGGGATATCAAGGTCAATACTGACCTTTATGCGCAACTGTCCAACACTGCGCAGCAGTTGCGCATCCTTGCCTCGAGCAAAGTCAGCCACGTGCAACTGATCGATACCGCCGCCGTGCCGGAGCAGCCCATCAAGCCGAATCGGCCGATGATCGTGTGCGTTGCGGTGTTGCTCGGGCTGCTGCTGGGCACGGCGGCCGCCTTCATGCGACGTGCGATGCGAGCCGGCGTCGATACCCCGCAACGCATCGAGCATTCGCTGCATGCCAAGGTCGTGCTGGCGGACATTCCCCACAGCAGTCAACAGAAGCGCCTGGCCCGGCAGAGCGACTCTCACACCGGCAACATACCGCTGCTCGCGCAGGTGGCGCCGGGCGATCCTGCGATTGAAGCCTTGCGCAGCTTCCGGGCAGCGCTGCAGTTCGCCATGCCGCAGCTGCGCAACAACATCGTGATGATCACCGGGCCGACTTCGCATCTGGGCAAATCCTTCATCGCCGCCAATGCGGCCGCCATCATTGCTGCTAGCGGGAAGAGCGTCCTGCTGGTCGACATGGACCTGCGCAATGGGCACTTGCACCGCTACTTCAACGATACACAGGAACAGGGACTGTGCGAAGCAATCGGCGCCGCCGAGCCTTTCAAGAACATTCGCCGCAACGTGCTCGACAAGCTCGACTTCATTCCCACGGGCACTGCAGCCTCGGGGCGTCATGAATTCCTGATGCAACGGGATCTCGACCTGTGGCTCAAATCGGTCAGCACGCGCTACGACCTGGTGTTGATCGACGCGCCGCCGGTCCTGGCGGTAGCGGACGCCGCCATCATCGGCGCGCACGCCGGCGCCGTCTTCCTGGTCGCGCGCGCGGGCGTGACGACCGAAGAGGAAATCGGCGAATCGGTCGGCCGGCTGAACCAGGCCGGCATTTCGCCAGAGGGGATCATCTTCAACGACAGCAAGCTGCGCCGGCAGATCGCCGAGTATCCGTACCGCGAGGTCCTGCCGAAGCGGATCGGCTGGGCAGGCTGAGGCTGGCGAGGATACGCGATGGCGATGAGCGGATGGCAGGCCCTGCGCTGGAATTACCTGGGCAACCTGGCCAGGGGCTTGTCCCAATTCCTCATCGGCGTCGTCCTCGCACGCCTGCTCGGCCCGGAACCTTTCGGCATCGTCGCGCTGGCGTGGATGATCGTCGGCCTGGGCCGGCTGGTCGCGGACCTCGGCTTCGGCGCCGCCCTCGTACAGCGGGCGGCGCTGTCGGAGACCGACCTGCGCTACGTCTTCACGGTCCAGATGGGATTCGCGCTGTTGCTGACGGCAGCAGGCTGGCTGTCGGCAGACGTCCTTGCCGCCTATTTCCACAAGCCCCAGGCAGCACCTGTCCTGCGGGCGTTATTTTTCCTCTTCATCATCGACTGTCCGGGTCAGACCGCGGCGGCCATACTGCGCAGGGAGCTGAATTTCAAACGCGTCCAGCAAGTGGCCATTGCCAGCTACCTGGTCGGCTACCTGGCGGTAGGCATACCCTGCGCGTGGCTGGGCTATGGCGCATGGAGCCTGGTCGCCGCGCAGCTGTCGCAGTCCCTGCTGAGCACCGGCCTGCTGTTGCTCAGGACGCCGATACCGATGAAGCCGTGCTGGCATTCGGGCACGCAGGGAATCACCGGGTTCGGCATGAAAGTGACTGCCGCTAACCTGAGCAGCTGGGCCATCAGCAATCTCGACACGGCCTTCATCGGCCGCGCCTTCGGTGCTGCCGAACTCGGCTTGTACAGCCGGGCCTTGAACCTGCTGAACATGCCGATGAGCATGATCGCGACGGGCTTCCAGGGTGTCCTGTTCGCTGCATGCGCCAGGCATCAGCAGGATACGGACAAGCTCAGGCGTACCTACCTGGAAACCAGCACGGCGGTTGCCATGGTATGCGTTCCGCTGTTCGCCACGGCGGCCGTGGTGCCGGCAACGCTGGTGCTGGGCATCTACGGCAGCAAGTGGATGGCTTCGATTCCTCTCGTCACGCCGCTCGCCCTGGCCGTTCTCGTCAATGTGCTGCTCGCCATACAGGGCCCCATCCTCATGGCCGGCAACCGCGTCGGCGCCGAATTGCGCAACCAGGCCTGCACCGTCCTCATCTTCCTTCCCCTGTTATGGGTGGCAGCCAGGCATGCGTTGGTCTGGACAGCCTGGGCCGTGTTCGTCACGTATGTCCTGCGCTGGGCCCTTCTCACGCTGGCGACCCTGCGCATGACCGGCGCGCGCGTGCGCGACTACCTGCGCTGCCTGGGTGTGCCCGTCCTGTTCGGCAGCACCATTGCGGCAGCGGCATTCGCGGTCGATTTCTGTCTTTCGTCGATGTCCCCATTGCCCAGGCTGATCGTCGTCGCCGTGGCGGCGGCCAGCCTGTCCCTGCTCCTGGCCCAGCATTTCGGCGCCGCTTTCCTGGCCAGGAACATGCGCAGCCTGGTCAGCCTGGACCGCCTTTCCTTGCCAATAAAACGATTCCTGAATATTTGAGGAGACGATCTTGAAACACGCTCTTTTTATTGTCAGCCTGCTGGATGGCAAAGGCCCGACCGGCGTGGAAAAGCATTTCAACGACATCCTGCATCATGCGCGTCTCCATGAAATCGAGGCTGAACTCGTGTCGCCCTATCCAGGCAAGGGGCTGGCGCGCAAGTGCGCCTCCGCGTTCACGCGCGCACTGGCCGGCAGCGCGCCGGAACACGCTTCGATCGTCGACGCCTGGGTCCAGCGCAGGACCATCGCGGGCAAGCTGGCGGAGGTCGTACCACGTTATGCCGCGCTCGGGCGTACCATCACCTTGTGCGCCCAGGATCCCTTGAGCGCGCAGGCCGCCCTCCGTTTCAAGGCGACGCATGGCTGCAGGGTCGTCATCGTCATCCATTACAACGTCTCGGTCGCGGAAGAGATGCTGATGAAAGGCGAGACGACGCGCGGGGGTCCGCTCTGGCAGTTCGCCATGCGCACCGAGCGCGCCGCCCTCAGCCAGGTCGACCAGATCATCTTCGTCTCCGAGTTCATGCGCAAGCTGACCCTGGAACGGATGCCGGAGCTGGCCGGCATCTCGCACAGCGTCATCCCGAATTTCGTCGACGAGCCGGCCGTCTGCGAATACCCGCCGGATTGCGAAGCGGACCTGATCGCCATCGGCACGCTCGAGCCCCGCAAGAACCATGCATTTCTGTTTCAGGTCTTGTCGAGGGCAGCCGAACTCGGACACCGCTATACGCTGACGCTGGTCGGCAACGGGCCCGAAGAAGCCAAACTCCAGGGCCTGGCAAACGAACTCGGCATCGCGCAGCAAGTGCACTTCGCCGGTTTTCGCCGGAACGCCGGCAACCTGATCGCGCGGCACCGCGTGCTTGCGCATACGGCGCGCATCGAAAACATGCCCATCACCCTGATCGAGGCGCTCGCCGCGGGCCGTCCCCTTCTGGCGCCCGCTGTCGGCGGCATCACCGAAATCTTCGAGCACGGCGTGGAGGGCTATCACTGGCCATTGCAGGACATCGATGCCGCCGCTGCCATGCTGATCGAACTGCTCGGCAATCCGGACGTTTACCACCGGTTCTCGCAAGCGGCCTTCCAGCGCTACAGGTGCAAGTTCGATGGCGATCTGCTGGTCAGGCACTGGCTGTCGACGGTGCTGAACTCGCACGGCTCGAACCATGCAGGCTGGCAAAAGACCTGGGTGTCGACGCGTGCCGTAGAGTCGCAGGCTGCGCAAGCCTGAACTGACGAGGAAGACCGATGACCCGTATCGAAATCCTCAGCAATTCGGACAGTGTGGGCGGCGCCAGCCGCGCCGCTTATCGCCTGTACCGCGCCTTGCGCACCTGTGCGCCCGATACCCGCATGACGGTGGCCGACAAGCGGACCGACGACTGGGGCGTGCAAGGACCCGCGAACGTCCTGGAAAAGGCAAAGCGCTATCTGCGTCCCCGGATCGCAGGACGGGTCACCGCCTTGCAGCGCACCGACAACGCTTGTGCCCATTCGCTCAATCTCCTGCCGTCGAACATGGCGGGCGGGATCAACCGCAGCAGCGTCGAGCTCGTCAACATGCACTGGGTCGGCGGCGAATCGCTGTCCATCGAGGACATCGGCAAGATCCGCAAGCCGCTGGTGTGGACTTTCCACGACATGTGGGCCCTGTGCGGCGCCGAACACATCAGCGACGACGGTCCCGATGCACGCTGGCGCAAGGGCTACTTCGCGCATAACCGGCCGGCCGGGGCGAAAGGCCCCGACCTGGACCGCTTTACCTGGAACCGCAAGCGCAGAGCCTGGAAACAGCCGGTCCAGGTCGTCACACCGAGCCGCTGGCTCGCCGATTGCGTCAGGCAGAGCTTCCTGATGAAAGACTGGCCAGTGGCCGTCATTCCCAACGTCCTGCAGACGGACGTTTTCAAACCGCTGGATCGCGAGCACAGCCGGCATGCACTGAATCTTCCGCTCGACCGGCATATCGTGCTGTTCGGTGCGCTCGGGGGAACGCGGGACCCCAACAAGGGCTACAGCCTGCTGCTCGAAGCGCTGAACCTGCTGGCCGCCGGCGGCGCGTCGATCCTGTGCGTCGTGTTCGGCCAGGGCGAGCCGCGCGATGCGCTGCCGCTGCCGTTTCCCGTCAAATGGATGGGTCATGTCAGCGACGACACGACGCTGGCACTGCTTTACAGCGCCGCGGATGTGATGGTGACGCCGTCGAAACTGGAAAACCTGCCGCAATCCGCCACCGAGGCCCAGGCTTGCGCCTGCCCGGTCGTCGCCTTCGATTGCACCGGATTGCCCGAAGTGGTCGAGCATCTGGCTACGGGCTATCTTGCCCGGCCCTTCGATGCGGTCGACCTGGCGCACGGCATCGCCTGGGTGCTCGAGGATCCAGCCCGTCGCGCCATGCTGCGGCAAGCCGCCCGCGACCGGGCACGACGGCTGTGGTCGCCCGAGGCCGTGGTGCCGGTCTACCTCGCGCTGTATGCGTCGGTCATCGACGGCAGCCGCCGTGCAACCCTGGCCGGCGCCCGTGTGCCTGCACAAGGATGAATCATGACAGCCGCCTTCTTCCCTCCTTTGATGGCGATCCTCGTCTTTGCCGCGCTCGCCTGCGCCGCCGGCTGGCTCGCGGCCAAGCCCGTGCACGCGGCGGCCTTGCTGCTTGGCCTGGTGGTACTCGATGCCCTCCACCTGCCGATCGCGGTCAACTTCGGGCTCTCGCTGTATCCGGAAGATCTGTTCTTCCTGGTCCTGCTGACGGCTTGCCTGGTCCGCTTCTGCCTGTTTTCCAGTCCGAAGACCGTCCCTCTTGCCTGGTGGCTCCTCGGAATGATCCAACTGGGCCTGGCGATATGGGGCGTCAAGACCTACGGTACCGCGGCAGGGGTCGACGTGCGGGGGCATTTCTACTTGTGGATCACGGTCGTGTTCTTCACTTCGGTCCGCTGGTCGGATCGCATGATCGCACGCGTGCTCGACTGGTGGATCGCCTGCGCCATGTGCCTCGGGCTGCTGGCAGTCTACCGCTGGGTCTACTCGGCCCTCGATCCACGTTACGCCGAAGAGATCATGGCCTTCGACACCACCGGCGTCAAGTTCCGGGTCATCAGCTCCGCGTCTACGCTGGTCATCGGCATCGCCAGTCTTATCCTGGCGTTCCGTATCCTCCGCGGCAAGCTGCCGATCGCATTGTGGCCGCTGCTGCCCTTCCAGCTGGCGACCATCGCCATCCTGCAGCACCGTTCGGTATGGGTCAGCCTGTTCGTCGGTGTTGCCTGCCTGTTGCTGACCAAATCCGGCGCCGGACAGCGTTTGCGTGCAGCGGCCGCCTTCGTCATGCTGCTCGCGCCGCTCGTATTCGTCCTTGCGCTACCGGCCGACAACAGTGTGGTGGCGTCGGTCAAGCAGTCTGCGGACCAGGCGGTCAGCCTCGAGGAAGGAACCATGGTGGGCCGGGTGGTCTACTGGGACGAATTGATGGAAAAATGGCTGGGCTCCTGCAGCACGACGACTTACCTGGTCGGCCAGCCCTACGGCAGCGGTTTCAGTCCGTCGGTACGGGACGACGGCACCAAGCAGGACATGGTTCCCCACAACCATTTCGTTCACATACTGTTTCGCGGCGGCACACTGGGACTGCTGGCCACCGTCTGGGTATTCGGCAGCGTATGGCGCGCCGCGCTCGCCCGTACACGGCAGGCGGAACAATACTGGGCCCAGTTTTTCCTTGCGGTGCTCTCTGCCTTGTTCGCCTATTTCATTCCTTACTGGGCCAATTACGACGGCGGACTGCTGATCGGCATTGCCATTGCCTATCTGCGAAGCGAGCAGCACGCCAGGGTTTCAGTCGCATTGCCCCGAGTTGCCGCCCGCTTTTCCTCCCCCAGGCTGCCCGAGCGCTTCCGGCCGACTGTCTTTGAAAGAAAAGCATGAGCCCCGTTCCGCCGACCAACGCCTTTCCGCAGGCCTGCCGGGTTGCGGTCATCCTGTCCTGCTTCAACCGGCGCCAGAAAACGCTGGAAGCCATCCGCTGTGTCCTGGCGCAGTCTGCGCTAACGCATACGGTGCTCGACTTCTTCATCACCGACGACAACAGCCGCGACGGCACGGCGGAAGCCCTTCTGCATCTGCACCCGGGCATACACCTGCTGAAGGGGAATGGCAGCCTGTTCTGGAATGGCGGCATGCGCCTGGCCTGGAGCGAGGCACTCAAGGGCGACTACGACTTCTACCTGTGGCTGAACGACGATACCTTCCTGTTTCCGCATACTTTGCACCGTCTGCTCGACACGCACGCGCGCTGCATGGCGCGCCATGGGCAGGCCGGTATCGTCGTCGGGTCCACCTGCGACGATCACGGGCGCACCAGCTATGGCGGCGAACGGCAGACCAGCCGCTTGCGGCCGCTGCGCCTGACAACGATTCCTGCAAGCGTTGCGGTCCAGTCATGCGATACCTTCAACGGCAATTGCGTCCTGGTGTCGAAACATGCTGCGGACGTCCTCGGCAATCTCGACAGCGATTTCGTCCATGCGATCGGCGACACCGACTACGGCCTGCGCGCCAAGCGCGCCGGCGTCGCGATGTGGGTCATGCCGCTGTTTGCCGGCCGCTGCGTCAACGACAATCGCGTCAGCGGCAGCTACGCCGATCCGGCCCTGCCACTGCGGATGCGCATGCGGCAGGCGATGGGCCCCAAGGGTCTGCCCTGGAAGCCGTGGCTGGTGCTGTGCCGGCGCCATTGCGGACCGCTGTGGCCGGTTTACTGGCTTTGGCCCTACCTGAAAATCGTCGCCACATCCTTGCAGCCATCCAGGCCGGGCTCACCGGGGCGGTGGGCGCCATGAAAATCGTTCTGGTCACAAACGGCCCGGTGCCCTACCGCATCCCCGCCCTGAACGAACTGGCGGCGATGGCCGGGGTCAGCCTGCATGTCGTCTTTTGCTGCGGTCGCGAGCCCAACCGTGCATGGGACTTGCCGGCCATCGAGTTCCGCTGCACCTACCTTCGCGAGCGGATCATCCGCTTCAGGGACAGGTACATCCACAACAATCCGGATGTGTTGCCCACGCTGCGCCGCCTGCAGCCGGACATCGTCATCACCTCGGGCTTCAATCCCACGCATCTGTATGCCTTCCTGTATGCCTGGCTCAAACGCGTCCCGCATGTCGCCATGACCGATGGCACGCTCGATTCCGAAAAGTCGCTGTCGCTGTTGCACAGGCAGGTCAGGCAGCTCGTGTACGCGCGCTCGCGGGCCTTCATCTGGGCCAGCGCCGGCGGACAGAAGCTCTATGCCAGTTATGGAATCGCCAAGGAGCGCTGCTTCAGGGCCTGCCTGTCGGTCGAGAACGCGCGCTTCGCCGACACGGAAGCTTTCAAGCATGGCAAGTTCGAGTTCATATTTTGCGGCCGTCTGGAACCTGTGAAGAACCCCGGATTCGCACTGGATGTGGCGAACGAGGTCGCCAGACGGCTCGGCCGCAAGGTAAGCATCCTGTTCGTCGGCACCGGCAAGGAAGAACAGGCGCTCAAGCAGCGTGCCGCCTCGCATGCCGATCTGGTCGATGCCGTGTTTCATGGCTTCGCAAGCCAGGACGACCTGCCGGGTTTGTACCGGTCGGCGCAGATTTTTCTGTTCCCCACGAGCTGGGATCCATGGGGCGTCGTGACCAATGAAGCCTGCGCGGCAAAGCTGCCGGTGCTGGTATCGCCCCATGCCGGCGTCGCCGGTGAATTGGTTCTCGACGGCGAGAACGGCTATGTCTGCGAACTCGACGTTGACGCCTGGGCCCACCGGGCCGTCGCCTTGTTGACCCGTCCCGAGCTTTACCGCACTTTTTCCGAACGCAGTCATTCCCTGGTAGCCCGGTTCACGTTCCAGGACGCATGCGTGGGACTGGCCGAGGCCTGCCGCTACGCAGTAGCGCACCAAAATAGTGAAATTAGCAGGCGGCAGGAGTAAGCTAAATCGTGAATTCGGTAGTCGAGGTTGAAATGGCAGCGGTGTTTACCTGCTCTGCAGACGATGGCAATCCTTTGGACATGAGAATGGCCGAGCTTCTATGCAAGCATGGCTTGAACGGCACTTTCTATGTGCCGATCTTTAATCGCGAAGGCGCACCGGTATTGAATAAGAAGCAATTAATTGAACTATCGTCACGATTCGAGATCGGGTCGCACACCCACGATCATTGCTATCTGAAGAACCTGCCGCTGAAAGAAGCGCGTTATCAGATCAATGCGGGCAAGAAGCATCTGGAAGACCTGGTCGAGCACACGGTCGACGGCTTCTGCTATCCCGGCGGTAAGTTCTCACGTTCCCATCTGGCATTGGTTCAGGAAGCCGGTTTCAAGTATGCAAGAACGACAACCAATCTGTGCATCGACACCGGCATATCACGCTTTGAAGTGCCGACGACCATACAGTTTTATCCGCATTCCAAGTCGGTTTATCTGCGCAATTTCCTGCAAGCTGGACGCTGGGATAAACGGGCGCACGGTTTATACCTTGTATTGCGGAACGAGAACTGGATCGAGCGTATCTATGCACTGTTCAATTACTGTTGCGAACGCGGCGGCACTTTCCACCTGTGGGCGCACACGAGTGAAATCGATCAGCTCTGTGCGTGGCGACAACTCGATCGATTCTTTGCCTATGTCGTCAGCCGTATCCCGCCCGAAAACCGCCTGAGCAATCAGGAACTCGCGCGACGTCCTGTTCACTGCTGAGGTACCTCCTCCTCATATTCAGCGTCATGTCATTGGCGCTGTGCCCGCGCGCATCTGCCATTTGCGAATATTGCCTCGCAAGAAACTGAACAAGCACACTCGCATTAATTCCGCATCAAGCATTTGATGCCGACTGCCCGTTCCGTTTCTTTTCGTTCCCTCTTCCATTCCCCCAGGTTTACGCAAAACAACAAATCCTGTCATTACATATTTGCCTGTAATTATTTTTAGAAAATTAACAGGGCAAATATTAAATGAACATTAGCGGATTTTGTTTTTCATCAACCATTTTTTAATTTTTTTTGGGAACTTTTGCTTCCAAAAAAAGTTCCCTAAGGTATGATTCGCCTATCGGAAACAACATTGAACCCAAATTGATATTTCAGAGGAAATATCCACGGTTCAAGATTTCGATAGACCTTCTCCGCGTAAATTTCTGTTTTTGATTTTTATGCAATCTATCTAAATTTCCAATCAGCATTCTTTTGAAAGAGTAATTGCTGTTAGGGTTGATTAGGGTTTCACCATGCAACTGAACAAACAATCTCGCATCAAAAACGCCTTACCCCGCTTCTTCATCGCTTCCACCCTGATTTCCGGCTTGGCTGCCTGCGGCGCCGGCGGCGGTCAGGACGACGCCAAGGCCAGTGCCAATGCGCCGGCCTACGCTGCCACCATCACCGCTTCGACCTGGACCCAGTGTGCTACCGAAAATGGCACCTGTTCCTTCACTGGCACCCAGCAGGTGCGTTACGGCGCCAGCACCGGTTATGTCTACAAGACCATGACCGGTCCGGTCCAGTGCACCAACGGCGTGTTCGGCGATCCGGCACCGGGCGTCGGCAAGACCTGCGCCGTCATGCCGGTTGCCACGACCACCGTCCCGCCGACCACCACTGCCACGACCTGGACCCAGTGCGCCAACGAAGGCGGCACCTGCTCGGTTCCCGGTACCCGTCAGGTTCGCTACGGCACCACCGACAAATGGGTCTACAAGACCATCACGACCTCGGTTGTCTGCGGTAACGGTGTGTTCGGCGATCCGGCGCCGGGCGTCGGCAAGACCTGCGCCTATTCGAGCGACACCTCGACCGCGCCGGCACCTGCACCGACCGCGCCGGCACCGACCCAGCCGTCGACCACCGTTCTGCGCCTGCCGACCAGCATCGCCAACGGCACCACCGTCAGCCTGGAGTGCGGCAAAACTTACCAGGGCACCCTGGAACTGAACGGCAAGTCGAACGTCACCGTCACCACCGCCGGCACCTGCGGCAAGGCCACCATCTCGCCGGGCAGCGCCATCACCGGTTGGACCAAGTACAGCGGCAATATCTGGAGCGCACCGATCGCCTTCACGCCGGTCCAGGTCGCCATTAGCGGCGCGCCGATGAGCAAGGCCCACTGGCCGAACTCGGGCTGGGCCACCTCGACCTCCGGCATGCCCAGCAGCGACCTGAGCGGCGCCAACTACGTCTACCTGGACAACCAGTCGGTCGCCAAGATGCAGGCCCTGAGCACCAACAGCGTCAGCACCGCCAAGCCCTTCTACGTCGAAGGCAAGCTGTGGATGCTCGACACCGCCACCGAATGGGCAGTGCAGAACGGCCGTCTTTATGTCTGGACCGCCGACGGCCTGAGCCCGGAAGGCCGCGCCTGGGCTTCGCCGAGCGCCAACGGCATCAACGCCGATAACTCGAGCGGCATCACGGTCAACAACATCAAGATCTTTGCCGCCAACAACGGCATCAGCGCCAACACCGCGACCGGGCTGAAAGTGCTCAACACCGACATCGTCAACAGCGAAGTGGACGGCATCTGGGCCAGCGGCAGCAATGGCCTGACTGTCGACCAGAGCAGCGTGACCAACTCGCGCCGCAACGGCATCGACGGCTGGTACTCGATCGTCGGCGCCAAGGTGACCAACACCACCGTCAGCAACACCGGTACGGTCAATATGACCACCCCGAGCGACGGCGGCGTCTTCTTCGGCGACGGTTCGGACAACCTGATCCAGAACGTGCGTGTGACCAACTCGGCTTACCACGGCATCAGCGTGCTGCATAACCGCAGGACGAACCTGCTGGGCAGCGTGGTCGACGGCGCCTGCGTCCGCCTGACCGACTGCGCCGGCATCTACACCGGTGCCCGCGACCAGCTGCCGCTGACGCTCAAGATCGAGGGCAACACCGTCACCAACGTCAAGGGCACCGAAGGCATCGGCATCTATCTGGACGACTTTGCCAACGGCGTGACCGTGAACAAGAACACGATCTCGAACAACACCCGCGGCATGACGCTGCACAACGCCTTCAACAACGTGATCACCAATAACGTGTTCGCTTCCAACGCCATCACCCATCTGGTGTTCGGCCAGGACAGCGGCAACATCCGCAACAACCAGGTGACCAACAACACGTTCAAGACGACGGCTGGCGAGCAGACCTACAACATGGAGACCGGCGCCAACCTGAAGACCTTCGGCACCTTCGACTACAACACCTACACCAGCAACAACGTGAACGTGTTCCAGCGCTACTGGGACGGCAAGTCGGCAGGCGTCACCAACGGCTGGAGCGGCTGGAAGTCGTGGTCGGCCCAGGACAAGAACTCGACCATGAACGGCATGCGCTAATCCGCGATATCCGCCACATCGGTTCTTGACCATCGAAACCCGGAAACGCTGTGCGTTTCCGGGTTTTTTTACGCTACTCTTCCCCGAATGGACCATGTTTCATCACCCTCCGCGACAGCCATGCTCGGGCTGGCCGTACTCAGCCTCGCTGCTGCCGCATGCGTGGAGCGCACGCCGCACGCCGGCAAGACGCTGCGCCTGCCGGCCAGCATCGCCAACGGCACCACCGTCAGCCTGGAGTGCGGCAAAACTTACCAGGGCACCTTGGAACTGAACGGCAAGTCGAACGTCACCGTCACCACCGCCGGCACCTGCGGCAAGGCCACCATCTCGCCGGGCAGCGCCATCACCGGCTGGACCAAGTACAGCGGCAATATCTGGAGCGCACCGATCGCCTTCACGCCGGTCCAGGTCGCCATTAGCGGCGCGCCGATGAGCAAGGCCCACTGGCCGAACTCGGGCTGGGCCACCTCGACCTCCGGCATGCCCAGCAGCGACCTGAGCGGCGCCAACTACGTCTACCTGGACAACCAGTCGGTCGCCAAGATGCAGGCCCTGAGCACCAACAGCGTCAGCACCGCCAAGCCCTTCTACGTCGAAGGCAAGCTGTGGATGCTCGACACCGCCACCGAATGGGCAGTGCAGAACGGCCGTCTTTATGTCTGGACCGCCGACGGCCTGAGCCCGGAAGGCCGCGCCTGGGCTTCGCCGAGCGCCAACGGCATCAACGCCGATAACTCGAGCGGCATCACGGTCAACAACATCAAGATCTTTGCCGCCAACAACGGCATCAGCGCCAACACCGCGACCGGGCTGAAAGTGCTCAACACCGACATCGTCAACAGCGAAGTGGACGGCATCTGGGCCAGCGGCAGCAATGGCCTGACTGTCGACCAGAGCAGCGTGACCAACTCGCGCCGCAACGGCATCGACGGCTGGTACTCGATCGTCGGCGCCAAGGTGACCAACACCACCGTCAGCAACACCGGTACGGTCAATATGACCACCCCGAGCGACGGCGGCGTCTTCTTCGGCGACGGTTCGGACAACCTGATCCAGAACGTGCGTGTGACCAACTCGGCTTACCACGGCATCAGCGTGCTGCATAACCGCAGGACGAACCTGCTGGGCAGCGTGGTCGACGGCGCCTGCGTCCGCCTGACCGACTGCGCCGGCATCTACACCGGTGCCCGCGACCAGCTGCCGCTGACGCTCAAGATCGAGGGCAACACCGTCACCAACGTCAAGGGCACCGAAGGCATCGGCATCTATCTGGACGACTTTGCCAACGGCGTGACCGTGAACAAGAACACGATCTCGAACAACACCCGCGGCATGACGCTGCACAACGCCTTCAACAACGTGATCACCAATAACGTGTTCGCTTCCAACGCCATCACCCATCTGGTGTTCGGCCAGGACAGCGGCAACATCCGCAACAACCAGGTGACCAACAACACGTTCAAGACGACGGCTGGCGAGCAGACCTACAACATGGAGACCGGCGCCAACCTGAAGACCTTCGGCACCTTCGACTACAACACCTACACCAGCAACAACGTGAACGTGTTCCAGCGCTACTGGGACGGCAAGTCGGCAGGCGTCACCAACGGCTGGAGCGGCTGGAAAGCCTGGTCCGGCCAGGACAGGCATTCGCGCTTCGTCCGCAGCACGCCTGGCGTGCCGGAGCGGGTTCCCTAGCGCCCCGCCTGACCGCAGGCCTGCGCCCTTGCGGCATGCGCCGGGGGGACGACACCGTAGAGAAGCAGATCGCGCTCCTCGGCGCGCTGGTCCAGGGCCGCCATCAGACCCTCGCTGAAATGCGGCGGCACCTCCCCCGACCAGCCGACCGGCGTGCCGCGCGCATGCTCCAGCCCGCGCTCCCGTTTCGCCTGAAGGCGGCAGTAGCGCAGGTTGACGGCGGTCGGTGCCGAAGCTGCCTGCTGGGCCGGCTCGTTGCCCCATAGAGAGCGATAGCCTTCATGGTCCTGCAGGTTGGCGGCGCACCAGATGTACGGCGCACGCGACAGGAAGGCCCCCCACATGCTGTACGACGATACCGAGCAGACCAGCGCATCCGCAAAAGCCATTGCCAGCAGGTCGCTGCAGGCGGTCTGGCGCAAGTGGAACGTGGTCAAGGGGTGGAAGGCGTCGATGAAGGGCTGCACTTCCGCAGGCGCCGCATCGGTGATCAGCAGGAACTCGATCCGGTTGCCGCAATCGCGCTTGAGCGAGGAGCAGCATGCGAGATACCAGTCCAGCGGCAGCGCGACATTGAAGCGTCCGCGGTAACCTTGGTCCGGGTCGACCTCCTGGAAATCGCCGCGCCGGATGTGCACCGCGACCAGCGCCCTGCCGGGCCGCACCCGCGCCAGGGTGGCGTGGACGTTGGCCACGGCGCGCCGTGCATTCATCAGTTCGGCGAGCACGAAGATGCGCGCTTTCCGGATCGCATGAAAGCCGCCCCACATGCCGCCGGCGCAAAAGGCGAAATGCCTGCGGCTGTCCAGCCCCTCCTCGGCGGCAAAATGTGCAACAGCGTCCTGGTAATCCGACTTGCCGCTTGCCAGATAGGCCGCCTCGTCGAAATCGATGACCGGCAGCATGCGCTTGACCGCCGCCTGCCCGATCCAGTCCAGGCGGCTGGTCCCGAAATCGTGCCAATACCGGCGAAGGTTCAAGCCCCATGCAGGATGCATGACACGCGCGTCCAGGGCCTGGCCGGCCAGGAAGGCTTTCGCCCAAGGGAATAATTCGTTGCCGAGCCCGGCGCCGCGATGGCCCAGGATCTTGGGAATGGACACGCGCATCGCGGCTCTCCTCATCAGTGCAAGTCGCGGTAGACATCGCCCGACTCGATGGCGCCGCCGTTCCATCGGTCACTCATCGACGTCAGCTTGCTTTGCAGGAGCTGCAGGGAAATGCCGACCACGAACAGCGTGTTCGTCACCAGGTAACGCCGCAGCAGACGCCGCGGCTCGGAAGCGAGGCGGTACAGCCATTCCAGGCCATGGTCCTGCAGCCAGACGGGGGCGCGGCGCACTGTGCCCGAATGGTAATCGAAGGCGGCGCCGACCCCGATCATGACTGCCTTGATGCTGTCATGATGGGCCGCCATCCATTTTTCCTGTTTCGGACAGCCGAGGCCGATGAATACGACATTCGCACCGCTGGCATTGATGGCGGCGACATCCGCCTCATCGTCCTTGCCGATGCCCGGCCCGAACTGCGGAGCGTGCATGCCGGCCACGGCGACACCCGGGAATTCGCGCGCCAGGCGGTCGCGCAGCCGGCACAGGGTCGCATCGGTGCTTCCGTACAAATAGATCTTGTGCCCGAGCTTTTCGGCGCGGCGCAGATAGCGCCACATCAGATCGGGACCCGCAATCCGCTGCTGACCGGGAAAGCCAAGCCGCCGCAGTGCCCACGCAATCGGCGCGCCGTCGCAGGTAGCCAGGTCGGCGTTATCGAGGGCCCGCCGGAAGTCCCTGTCGCTGGTCGCGGTCACGACCGAATGCACATTGCAGATACAGATGTAGCGCGACGCGCACGACGTGCCCCATCTGACTACCTGTTCGACCGCTTCGTCCCAGCCCAATGCATCAATCCAGGTACCGAGGACATGTTTCCCTTTGCGTGGCGCGCCCTCTTCCACGCGCAGCTGCGATTGCGTCTTCATAGATATCCACCAGAATGTTGTAATTGATCGATGCGGTGTATTTGCTCTCCCACTCGGCGCGTGCCGTGCGCCCCATGTCCTCCATTTCTCGTGGATGTGTATCGGCCCAAGCGATCAGGGAGGCCAGATGTCCTGCATCGCCCGGCCGGGCCAACAGGCCGGTTCTGCCGTGCTGAACGATGTCCGCGAGCGCACCGAGGCGGCTGGCGATGACCGGCAGGCCATTCGCGAAGGCTTCCAGCACCGTCATGGGCATCTGCTCGTGACCGATGCTCGGCAGGACCAGGAAGGCTGCCGCGCGCATCCGCGACACGACCTCATCGTGCGCCAGCACGCCGAGATAGCGATCGCCGAGCTGCGCCGCCACCTCGTCGGCGCCAGGCCCGCCCCCGGCCACGCTGACCGGATTGCGCTCCAGCAGACGGATCGCTTCGAGCAAGGTGCCGATGCCTTTTTCTTCGGACAGCCGGCCGACGAACAGGCCGCCGCCGCGTCCTTCCCACTGCGGTGGCTGAGCCGCCTCGACGAAATTCGGTTTGACGCGCATTTTTGCGGCAGGCAGGCCTCCGGTAATGAAGCGCGCGCGCGAAAATGCGCTCAAGGCGATGAAACGCGTGATCTTGTGCCGGTAAGTGCCGAGCCAGCCATGGCCTGTGAGCAGGCCCGCGAGCAGTGACGATTGGGACGCCGATCCCCGATAGCAGCTGCGGGCAACGGCCCGCCACGGAAGACGGTTGAGGCAGTCCTCGCACACCTTGCCTTCACGGAGAAAAGTCCCTTGGGGGCAGAGAAGCCGGAAATTGTGCAAGGTCTGCACGACCGGAATGTGCCTGCGCGCGGCCGTCCAATAGACAGCTGGCGAGATCACGAGGAAGGTATTGTGGACATGCACGACGTCCGGACGAAAGGACGCGCACATCGCATCGATATCGGCGGCGGCCTGGCGCGACCAGAAGGCTTCCATGCCGGCCTGCAGGATCGGCCGCCCCTGCAATTCGTCGTTGCTGCGTCCATAAGCCAGGACCTCGTGCCCGCGGCTGCGCAAGAGGCCGGTTTCAGCCCGCACCACGGCGTCCTCGCCGCCTGCCTGCCGGTAGGCATTATGGATGAGCAGGATCTTCATGCGCGGGCTCTCGCGAAGCGGCGCCACAGATCCAGGCAGGGCCGCAGCAGCCATGCATGCCGGTTTTCCGGGGTACTGGCGTCGAGCAAACCCGACTTGAGACGGCGCCAGTGTTTCGAGACCAGTGCGGCTGCGAAGACGTCGGCGCACACCATGCAACTCGCCCGCGACCGGTAGACGACGAGATTGTCCAGCGGCCGCTCATCCGCCTTGAGCCGCGTCTTCCATACCCCATGGCCCCATAGAAAATGAAAATCTTCCCCGCCGCGCTCGATGCCGCCGCACACCGTCAGGTAGGAATTCAACATGCCCAGGCTATAGGCGTCGAAGGCGCGGTCATGGGACAGCACGTGCATGAACAGCTGGGAACCAATGCGCGTGCAGATCGCGCCCGCGCACACGCGCCCGTCAATGCGGCTGACGCCGAGCAGGCCGTGGTTCCTTACCACTTGCCGCACCCAGTCCTTCTGGCTGGCGTCCAGCGCGCCGCGTCCCGCGCCGCCTTCGTCCTTGAGCTTGAGGATGTCCTCGACGACGCGGCTGTCGATATCCGGGCCTTCCAGGATGCGGAAGTCGAATCCGGGAAAATCCCGCGCAAGCCTCCTGGCCTTGGTGCGCAGGCCTGACGCCGTCGCCTTTCCCAGACGGCTGTCGTAGGCGTCGATCGTGGGCGGCAAGCGCAGCACGTAATCTTCCGAAGCGCGGAAACGCTGGACCGGATGCGCGCCGTCCAGCGGCCCGGCCGCCACCGAGACGAAGCAGACCGCCCGGATCGATGGATAGCGCGCGAAAATGAAGGCAACGAAAGCCTGGATGACGGCCGGCGCAACGTCAATCGCCGAATTCAGCACCGACACCTTGTACCCGCGCATCTTGAACAACAGGATGGTGCGCGCGGCGCCGGCCCCGGCGATATAGGTATGGGTGTCGGCTTCCTGTACGTGTTCGGCGAGGCAGGAAGCGAAGGTGTTGCAGTACAGGCGCTCCAGCTCGGCGGACACGAAGGCGGGAACCGCGTTCTCGACGACGATGGCGTCAACCGGGGCTGCGCTCATGATGCCTCTTGCATGCGCCGGGTCTTTGCAGCGCGCCAGCTGCGGATGCCATGCGCAACCAGTTGCGCCGCAGCGCCGGGTTTGCGCTCGCAATCGAGCAGCGCGAACCTGGCTTCGATGAGCGAGCCACGGCAGGCGGTGCCGATCACATCCGGCAGGAAGCCGAGCATTGCCTGACGCGAGCGGTAAACGCACAAGGAGTCATACTTGCGCGAATCGCCCAGCAGCGCGTATTTGTAGTCGAGCCGGCCGCCCATCAGGTTGATTTCCCTGGCGCCCCGCCGCAGGCATGCCTGCGTGGTCCAGTAGCAGCACAGGAAACCGAGGCTGAATTCGTCGAAGCCGAGCGCATGGCCGCTGATCATCATGTAGTAGTTGTGGCCGATACGCGCGCAGACGCTGCCGGCAACGATCTCGCCCTCGACCCGGACGATGCCGGCCATGCCGTCGTCGGCGGCCAGTACCGCCAGCCGGTCGGCATCCTCGTCGCAGTAGGTCGACATCTTGTTCTTGCTCGCCATGCGCGCGCGGTTGAAGGCGATGATCTGCGCCACCAACGCAGGGCCGATGCCGGACGCGTCCAGCGTCTCGAAACGCATCGACGGATGACGCTGCGCCAGGGCCGCGCTGCGGCGCCGGATATTGCGCTTCGTGCTTTTGCCGAGCTTGTCCGTATAGGCCTGCTCCGAGCCGACGGCGGGGATCACGATGTCTTCGGCGCAAAAGTAGCGCTGGTAGGGACGCGTGGTACGCAATTCGCCCATGTCCAGCCCGAAGAACAGGACCCGGTCGACCTCGGGGTGGCGCTCGAACAGGTAGTCCACGAAACGCTCGACTTCGTAGGCAAGAACACCGACCTGTTCGCTCAAGACCCGGATCTCTTTTCCCGAGCAGGTGTACAGGAAGATGGCATGAACGAAGCCGGCGGTCTGCGAGCGGTAAACCCAGATATCGCCGTGCAGCCGGTCGGCCAGACGCAGCTGGCGCGCGGATGCGAACAAGGCGCCGTAATGCTCGTCGATTTGCCTGGCGAGGACATCCGGAATGCCGTGAGGATGGCATTCCACCAGCTTGGTCCACTGTCCCATACAGGCCTCCACTTTTCCGCCAAACCATGTATTTATGGTAGCTACTCAATCTGCATCTCTAAGGCGAGTTCATCAGCGTTTGATACAGATCAAACCGAGCTGTGCGGTCAGCGCAAAACGTCCGTTTGTTTTGTGCGATAGGCAGCTCGTTTCATGGCACGCATGACGCCGATGACCGAGCGCGCAAGCGCCGCCAGCCTGCCGCGGCCTTGCTCGCTGTCGAGCAGGGCACGTTTCGCGCTGTCCGTGTAGCCGGCGGCAGCGTGCGTCGCCAGGCGAGGCGCATGCCGCCAATAGGCGAAGCGCGACCGGTAGATATCGAGGTTCGCCATGTCGCGCTGGACGCCGCCCAGCTTGAACTTGTATGGCTGGCGGCCCCAGCTCAAATGCGCTTCTTTCGCCTTGCGCGCGATCTTTTCCTGCATCGCCAGATAACAGCACAGCATGCCCAGGCTGTAGCTTGCAAACGCCGGCGCATACGCGACGACGTGCGCAAAGTAGTGATCGCCCAGGCGCAGGCTCAGGCTCCCGCCGCGTATTCGTCCATCCTCGAGAGCAAGGAGCAGCAGGCCATTGCCGCAAGCCTCGTCGACCAGCCATGCCGTTTCTTCGGGAGAGATGCCGAACGCGATCCCCTTGTCGTCCGTGTTGCTGTGCTTGAGGGTAAGCAGTTCGCGCACCTGCTGCGGCTGGATGTCTTCACCTTCGAGGGTGACGAACTGCAGTTGCGGGCAATCGCGGGCGAGGGCTTTCAACTGATGCCGGATGTTGTGCCGGGTTTTCGACCCGAGGCTGGCGAGGTAAGCCTCCGGGGAAGCCGGCAAACTGACGACGATGTCTTCCGAATGGCCATGCTGCTGGAACGGCAGCGGCAGGGGGCCGACCTGGCTGCCGATCAGCGAAAAGCTGATCGTCGATATCGCAGGAAAGCGTTCGAAGGCATAGCGGGCGAAGCGCTCGATTTCCTCCGCCGGGATCTCGACCATCTCATTGAGCACCCGCAGCCGCTTCCGCTCGATGTGGAACAGGAAAATCGCGAGCGGCCCGTCTTCGCCGCGCGCCACGTAAGCCCTTGCACCATGGGCGCGGTCACGAAAGGCATGGTGACGAAACGAGGCATTCAGGTGCTGGTACAGCGCATCGAGCTCTGCTTCCAAGAGAAGCGGCACGCTGTCGAAGCACTGAATATCGGCGCTGCGGACGGGTGCGGCACGAGCGTGAGCGCGCACCTCTCCCCGCCGCACCGTCTGATGGAATGCGGACCCGGACATGGCGGCAGGCCTTCGTCAGGAACCGTCGGGCTCGGCCGCGGCTTCGAGCCGCACTTCACCAACACCGATGACACCGCCACCGGGATTGTTGTTGCCGCTGACACGGACGAACGATACCGACATCATGCCGAGCTCGGTCGCCGTCGCGCCGGCGAATGCGCGTTTGACCTTGTAGCGAAGGCGCATGGAACCATGTTCGCCACCATGGTGGGCCGCTGCATGAATTTCGAAAGGGCCGAGGGTACCGAGATACATGCTCCTGACACCGGATGTCTGCTTGCCCGAAGGAATGTTCAGATAGAGTTTGTAAAAGTAGCCGCCTTTTCTTCCCAGTTCTGACATCTCGATCCCGTCCAGTATGAGATGGGCCGAATGGAACTTGATGGGCGTACCGGCGATGCCGGCCGCCTTGCCGTTGGCGATGTCCACGAGAGCACGGCTGTGCTCGGCACTGACGGGCAGCTGCACGCTCACCGAGCGCTCGGAGAGGCCGACGTCCAGTGCGCCGCCCAGGGCAAACGTGGTGTCGCTGGTCTGGCGGGGACCGGAAAGGCGGAACGAGCCTACGGACGGCGTCGCGCCCGCGAGCATGTCCTTGTTGGCCTGCACGCGGAACAGCTTCGCATCCAGCACGCCCGTACTTGCCTGCGCGACGGGCAGCGCTGTGGGCATGGTTTCGTCCTGGTACCGGTAATACAGCGCGGTCCGGGTGCTGTAGGTCTGCGACCTGAGTAAATTCAAGTTGCTGGCGTAGACATGCCTTCCCGACCAGTACGAATTGGTCACTGCCGGCATCTTGCGGCCGCCGCCCGCGCCGGCCCAGGCGACCCATAACCGGTCGACGTTCGCATGGTGCAGCCAAAAAATCGGATCGACCGGCGAAATCATGTCCGCCATCGCATTGCCGATGAGGTTGTGCACCGGATTGTGCGGGGCGTCCTCGAAGGTGGGCTCGAAGGCCTTGTCCTGGCCACGCTGGAAATTCAACACGTCCGCAGCGAAGGGCGCCATGCTCAGGGCTTGCTGGACGTTCGTGTTGACGCGGTCGACGTACAAGGGATTGCCGCCGTTCGGATTGGTGAACTCGGCCGGCAGCTGCGGGTTCTTGTAATAGTCCCAGTACGGCAGGACCAGCTGGCTGTCACCGGAGATGGTGCGCAGCTGGCGCTCGAAATAGTACATGTAGCCCCGGTGCCAGGCCAGGAAGTAAGGGACCTCATGCGGGCAGTTGTTGACGTGAATATTGGTCCAGTATGTCCAGCTCTTCGCGTCTTTGGGATTCGTGTTGGCTTTCATGAGCCTGATCGCCCTGAGCAGGGAGTCATAGCTCGATGTCGTTTTGAATGTTTCCCACTCGGGGCGTACACGGATGATCGTTTGGCCGAATACCTCGAATGGCAGCGCGCTCGCACCAAGTGCAAGCATCGAATGCTCAAGAAAGACTCTTCTGCTGATGTTCCTATGATCCATCTCAAACTCCTTGAGGGCTTTGCTCAACATCAAGTTCTACGGCAGCGCCTTGTGCTAAGCGGGCTGAACCGAGTCATTGACGATATTGAAGCGAGCTCAAGGAAGGTTTGATCTATCTCATGTCGCTGGCGGTTTTACTAAAAAAGCAACTCATCCGTTTACAAGCGGCGCCTGCATTTTGAACGCCACGACCCAGACTTGAGGATTCGTCTCCCAACTGCCGGGCCCGTTGATGCCCTCCCAGATGCCGCGATAGGCCAGCACCGGATCGGCCACCGTGCCCGGTACGATGCCCTCGGCCAGCGCATCGGCTAGGCTGATGTCCTGCAGGCGCTCGATGCGCACCTCGGCGATTTGCAGCAGGATGCGGCTGGCTGCGCGCGGCATGAACAGCGCGGTCCGCTTGTGCCAGCATGGTGCCGCGTTGGCATCGCGCCGCCCCTGCGCCACAAAGTCCGGCGCCTCGTCCGCCGCATAGCGCCAGGCATGGCCGCAGGCCAGGGTCATGTCGACGAACACCCATTCGTCGCGCTGCTTGGCGGGATTGAAGCGGGTAGTCCAGCGCCCGAAGGCGAAGAAGGTTTCGCGCACCCACAGAAGATCGCCGGGCTGGCCGAAGCGATTGCGTTCGACACCCTCGGGCTGGCGCAGGGCGCGCCGGGTCTGGGTCTTGGCGCCGGCCAGCAGTGCCCGCACCATGGGCGCGGAGAACAGGATGCTCCGCGCGCTTGGTCCGGCAGAGCCGTTCAGGCGGGCACCTCGTCGGCGGCGCCGGAGTCCGCGGCCTGGGCCGCACCAGCAGCATCAACCGCCGCGCCGGCGCCTGGCGACAGCATGGCGCCGACCTTCGCCGCCAGCGCCGTCATCGGGAAGGGCTTGGTCAGCAGCTCCATCTGCGCCGGCAAGGATTCGTTGCGCATCACCGTGCTCTCGGCGTAGCCGGTCACCAGCAGCACCGGGATCTGCGGCCACAGCATGCGCACCTGGTCGGCCAGCTGGCGCCCGTTCATGCCGTTCGGCAGGCCGACATCGGTCACCAGCATGTCCGGCTTGCCGCCGCGGCCGCGCTCCTGCAGCTGGCGCAGGGCCTGCGGCGCATCGGCGGCTTCGATCACCGTATAGCCCTGCAGGCGCAGGACTTCGGCCATCACGGTGCGGATGTCGGCTTCGTCGTCGACCACCAGCACCACACCCTTGCGGCTGGCTGCCGGCAATGGCGCGTCGCCTTCGATCGTTTCCGGTACCGGCGCCTCCGCCACCAGGCGCGGCAGCAGCAGGCGCACTTCGGTGCCCTGGCCCGGCGTCGAGTCGATGCGCACATGGCCGCCCGACTGGCGCGCGAAGCCGTAGACCATCGACAGGCCGAGGCCCGTGCCCTGCCCCATCGGCTTGGTCGTGAAGAAGGGGTCGAAGGCGCGCGCCAGCACGTCCGGCGGCATGCCGGCGCCGCTGTCGCGCACCGTCACCAGCACGTATTCGCCGGGTTTCAGGTCGCCGTAGCGGCCGGCCTGCAGCGGCGCAATGACCGCATTCTCGGTCTCGATGACGATGGCGCCGCCTTCCGGCATGGCGTCGCGCGCGTTGTTGGCGAGGTTCAGCAGCGCGCTCTCGAGCTGGTTCGGGTCGCACAGCGTGGTCCACAGTGACGCCTGCAGCTGGGTGCGCAGCGTGATGGCCGGGCCGGCCGAGCGCTTGACCAGGTCCGCCATCGACAGCACCAGCGCGTTGACGCTGGTCGGCTTCGGGTCCAGCGCCTGGCGCCGCGAAAAGGCCAGCAGGCGGTGCGTCAGTGCGGCCGCGCGCTGGGTCACGCCGAGGGCGGCGTCGATGCGCGTCGGCAGGTCGCCGGTCTGGCCCATGCGCAGGCGCAGCTTCATGAGTTCGAGGTGGCCCGCCACGCCCGCCAGCATGTTGTTGAAGTCGTGCGCCAGACCGCCGGTCAGCTGGCCCACCGCTTCCATTTTCTGCGACTGGCGCAGCGCATCCTCGGCCTGGCGCAGGGCGTCGCCCTGGTGCTTCTCGGCCGTGATGTCGCGCGCCACGCCGTACAGCAGTTCGCCCTCGGGTGAGATGGTCCACTGCACCCAGCGGAAGGAGCCTTCCTTGTGCAGCACACGGGTCTCGTAGCCGACCAGCGGCGTGCCCTCGGCCAGGATCTGCATGTGGCGCGCCACGTCCTCGCGGTCGTCGGGGTGGACCATTTCCATGAACGGCCGGGTGGTGGCTTCCTCGGCGCTCCAGCCGAAGCTGTCGGTGAAGGCCGGATTGACGGTCAGGAAGCGTCCGGTCGCCAGCGAGGCCGCCGCCATCACGTCCGGCGAGAGGCGCCACAGGCGGTCGCGGTCGGCGGCGTGCGCAGCCACTTGGTGGCTCAGGTTTTCGTTCAGGCGCTGCAGTTCGTCGATCGCCTGGACCTTGCCGGTGGTCTCGAACACGGTGCACAGGATGCCGGCCACGCGGCCGTCCTCGTCGCGCACCGGGCTGTACGAAAATGTGTAGTTCTGCTGCTCCGGATAGCCGAAGCGCTCGGTCGTGACCTGCAAATCCTCGAAATAGCTGGCTTCGCCCGCATACGCGCGCTCGGCGATCGGACCGACCGCGTCCCAGGCCTCGTGCCAGACCTCGCGGAACGGCTTGCCGAGCGCATCCTTGCGGCCCAGCAGCGGCGTGTAGGCGTCGTTGTGGAAACTGATCAGCTCCGGCCCCCAGCACATGAAGCTGGGAAACTTGGAGTTGAGGACCGTGCCCAGCGTGATGCGCAGGGCCGCCGGCCATTGCGCGATCGGGCCCAGCTTCGTTGCCGGCCAGTCGTGCGCGGCGATGCGCTCTCCCATCAGGCCGCCGCCCGTGAGAAAGCCGTAAGAATCGTTCACCGTACTGTCCAGGAAGTTGCGTTCATCGGGCGTATTGTAATAAGGATCAATTGCCGGATGGCGCGCAATTGGCATGCGCCGCTGAAGCGGTCTGTGCGGTGACGCGCTCTACATTTGGGCCAGGCGGCGCGCCGCATCGAGCTGGCGCTGCACGGCGGCGCAGGCCGCGTCGAGTTCGCGCGCGGTACTCGCAACGGGCAGCGCCAGGGCAGCCTGGGGCGCCAGCGCGGCGGCGGCCTTGCGCAGGCCGAGCGTGCGGCAGCCCTCGGCCAGGCGGCCCAGATGGGCGCGTGCGGCATCCGCCTGCCCTGCCGCGGCCAGGCGCTCGAGCTCGGCGCCGGCGCCCGCCAGCTGGCGCTGCAAGCCGCCCAGGTAGAGCTGCAGGCGGGTAAGGTCGATGTTGAGGCGGCGCATGGTCGCATCAAGGCTCTCGTCCGGGGTGGCGTCGTCCCTGGCCAGGCCGGCCAGGAAACCGAGCACCTTGCCGCTGTCGAAGGGCTTGACGATGTAGCCGTCGGCGCCCAGGCCCAGCGCCTGCTCCATGGTGGCGCCGTCGGCGGCAGCCGAGACCAGCACGAAAGGCAGGCCGGCGAAGCGCTCGTCGGCCTTGACCCGGGCCAGCAGCTCCATGCCGGACAATCTCGGCATGCGCAGGTCGCAGAACAGCATCGCAGGGCGCGTGCCGGCGTCGAGCTGGCGCCAGGCGTCCTCGCCGTCCTCGGCTTCCAGCACGTCGAAGCTGCCGGCGCTGTCGATCATGTGCATCAGCATCATGCGCGACACCACATCATCGTCGACTATCAGGACCTTCATCGCGCCTCCGTCCTCTTAACTATTGTTATGAAGCAAATTATACAGACGGCCCCGGCGCGCACGATTCACGCCGTGGTTTCTTCGAAACGCGCCAGCATGCTTTGCAGGCGCGGCATGCGCGCCCTCACCTGGTCGAGGCGGCCGCTGTCGGCATCGCGTTCGAGTTCGGTGCACAGCTGGTGCAGCTCGGCTTCACCCAGGTAGCCGGCGCTGCCGCGCATGCCGTGCAGCAGGCGGCCGCAGGTTTCGAGGTCGCCGGCTGCCATGGCCGCGTCGAGTTCGCCGCGGCGGCGCGGCAGGTCGGCGGCGAAGGCGGCGCGCATCCGGCCCTTCAGGTCGGTGGCGCGGCGGCCGTAATGCAGGCCGCGTCCCGGCATCGCCGGCGGCGCCACCGGCGTATCCGGCGCATTCGGCGTCTCCGGCGGCCCCGTGAACACGCCGAACATCGCATCCAGGTCGGCGGTGCTCGGCGCCGACTGGGTGCGCAGCGCCAAAGGCAGCATCGCCTGCAGCTCGACGCCGCGCTGCAGCTGGCGCTCGATCGCGCGGCTCAGGTGGAAGTGCAGGTGGGCGTCGTCGATCGGCTTGGTGAGGAAGGCGTCCATGCCGCAAGCCAGGTAGCGCGCGCGGTCTTCCTCGCTGGCGTTGGCGGTGAGCGCGACGATCATCAGACCCTGGTCCAGCACCGGCGCCTCGAGCGGGCCGCCGGCGCGGATCAGGCGGGTGGCGGTGGCGCCGTCCATCTCGGGCATGCGGCCGTCCATCAGGATCAGGTCGTAGCGGGTGCGCGCGCAGGCGGCGACGGCCAGCGCGCCGTTGTCGACCACGTCGACCTGGTGGCCCAGCTCTTCCAGCATGGTGCGCACGATGATCTGGTTGGTCGGGTAATCCTCTGCGCACAGCACGCGCAGGCGGTGCGTGTGCGCTTCGAGCGGCACCTGCTCGACCACCGGCGGCTGCACGCCGTCGGCCAGCGGCACCACGAAGCTGAAGGTGGAGCCCTCGCCCGGCGTGCTGGCGGCGCCGATCGAGCCGCCCATCAGCTCGACCAGCTGGCGGCAGATCGCCAGGCCCAGGCCGGTGCCGCCGTAGCGGCGCGTGGTGGTGGCGTCGGCCTGCTCGAACTGCTGGAACAGGCGCGGCAGCGCATCCGGCTCGATGCCGATGCCGGTGTCCTCGACCGAGAAGCGGATCATGTTGCGCTGCTGGGCGTCGGTCTGGTCTTCCGGGCGGCGCTCGACGCGCACGCTGACGGTGCCGCTGCGGGTGAACTTGAAGGCGTTGCCGACCAGGTTGACCAGGATCTGGCGCAGGCGCGTCGGATCGCCCACCACGAAGCGCGGCAGGTCCGGATCGACGTGCACCGCGAAGCCCACGCTGTGCGCGCCGGCCTGCTCCTCGAACAGGGTGGCGACCTGGCCGATGGTCTCGTCGAGGGCGAAGTCGATGTTCTCGATGGTCAGCTTGCCGGCCTCGATCTTCGAGAAGTCCAGCAAGTCGTTGATGATCGCCAGCAGCGACTGGGCGTTGGCCTGGCCGCGCAGGATCTGCTCGCGCGTCGACTCCTTCAGCTGGCCGTCGCGCAGCGCGAAGCCGAGCATGCCGATCACGCCCGCCAGCGGGGTGCGCATCTCGTGGCTCATGTTGGCCAGGAACTCGGATTTCTGGCGCGTGGCGTCCTCGGCGCGCTGCTTGGCCAGGTACAGGCGCTCCTCGTTTTCCTGCAGGGCGCCATTGGCGTGCGCCAGTTCGTCGGTACGGCGGCGCACCTGGCGCTGCTGTTCGCGCAGCTCGGCGGTCTGGCGCTCGAGCAGGCGGTTCTGCTGCTCGATGCGCTCGGTGCGCGCGCCGACCTGGTATTCGAGCTGGACCTTCTGGCGCCGCAGCCCGTCCAGGCGGATGCGGAAGGCGCCGTAGCCGATGCCCAGCACCAGCAGCGCGGCCACGCCGCGGAACCACCAGGTCTTCCAGTACGGCGGCAGCACCGTGATCTCGAAGCTGGCCGGCGCGTCGCTCCAGACCCCGTCCTTGTTGGCGGCGCGGACCTGGAAGGTGTAGGTGCCCGGATCCAGGTTGGTGTAGGTGGCGAAGCGCTTGCCCGCATCGGCCGCGGTCCAGTCCTGGTCGAAGCCCATCAGGCGGTAGGCGAAGCGGTTGCGCTGCGGCGCCGCAAAGTGCAGCGCCGAGAACTCCAGCGTGAACACGGCGTCCGAAGCCGGCAGCGTGATCCCGGCGGCGCGCTCGATCGGCCAGGTGGACAGCCCAGGATGGCGCTGCTGCACCGGTTCGCCGAAGATGCGCAGGCCGGTGATGACAGCGCGCGGCGAGATCAAATTGTCGTGCAGCGCGCGCGGATGGAAGGCCGTGATGCCGTTGATGCCGCCAAAGTAGAGCGTGCCGTCCGGCGCGCGCAGGCTGGAAGCGTCGAAGTAAGCGCCCTCGATGGTGCCGTCGGCGATGTCGTAGTTGCGCCAGCTGCCGCTGACCGGATCCAGGCGCGCGATATTGCTGGAGGTGCTGACCCAGATCTGGCCGTCCTGGTCTTCCAGCATGGCGGCCACCGCATCGTCGACCATGCCGTCGCGGCTGGTGTAGCGCTGGAAGCGCGGCGTGCCGTCGCTGCCCACCACCATCTTGTTCAGGCCGACCGCGGTGCCGACCCACAGGTTGCCGCGCCGGTCTTCCATCAGGTGGTGGACCTCGTCGTGGCTCAGGCTGGTGCTGTCGTTCGGATCGTGGCGGAAATGGCGGAACTTGCCGGTTGCCCGGTCGAGCAGGTCGAGGCCGTCGAAGGTGCCGATCCACAGCCGGCCCAGACGGTCCTCTAACATCGGCCGCACCACGTTGTCGGCCAGGCTCGCGCCCACCGCCGGGTCGTGCTGGTAGGTGGTCAGCTTGCCGCTCTTCGGATCGAGCCGGTGCAGGCCGCCCTTGGTCGCGATCCAGAGCAGGCCGTCGCGCGCCAGCAGCAGGTTGCGCACGAAGTTGGCGTCGACGTCGCCCGGCGTCAATGTCTGGCGCGTCATGTGCCCGCTCTTCGGGTCGAAGTGCAGCAGGCCGTTCTGCGTCCCCACCCACAGCGTGCCGTCCGGCGCCAGAACCGTCGCGGTGGCCGTGGTCTCGCTGGCCGCGGCGGACTCGCCCGTCAGCCGGTACGTCTTTTCCTGCCCGGTGGCCGGGTCGAAATGGTGCAGGCCGCCGCTGCTGGCCAGCCACAGCTTGCCGGCGCCGTCGTAGACGATGCTGCGCACCTTGTTGTCGTTCTGCGTGATCGGCAGGTCGGGCCCGCGCACGATGCGGGCAAAGCCGCCGCCGCCCAGGTCGGCGCGCGAGACGCCGTTGTACCAGGTGCCGACCCAGAAGGTGCCGACGCGGTCGCCGAACAGCGCCGAGACCTGGCTGTCGCCCAGGCTGTAGCGGTCGGTGACCCGGTGCGGATGGTGTTCGAAGCGGCCGGCCGCCGGCAGCCAGCGGTACAGGCCGCGGTCGCGGGTGCCGACCCAGACCTGGCGGCTGCCGTCCTGGTACAGCGTGGTGATGTCGCCGGCCGGCATGCCTTCCGCCTCGCCGAAGCGCGTCGCCAGACCTGCACCCGGGACTTTTTCCGTGTCTTTCGGGTCGAGCGTACGCCTTTCCAGGCCGCCCACGCTGCCGATCCACAGCCGCTGGCTGGCGTCGAGCAGCAGGGTCTGGACCGCGTTGAACTTGCCGCCCTGCGGCGAAGGATGGTGGCTGAAGCGCATCAGGTCAGGACCGAGGCTGTCGAGGCCGTTGGCGGTGCCGATCCACAGCCGGCCGTCCGGCGCCAGCGCCAGCGAGGTCAGCTTGTCGGACGAGAGGCTGTCGTCCACGCCCGGCACGTGGTGCCAGGTGGCGAAGCGCTTGCTGGCGATGTCGAAGTGCTGCAGGCCGTCGCCGGTGGCCAGCCACAGGCCTTCCTTGCCGTCGTCGGCGATGGCGCGCAGGTGGCGGTTGCCGTTGCCGCGCTTGGCGGGTTCGTCGGGCACGAAGTTGGAGAAGCTGCCGTTTTCCGGGTGGTAGAGAGCGAGGCCGCCGTCGGTGCCGATCCACAGCCGGCCCTTCCGGTCGACGTAGAGCACGCGCACCCAGTTGTTGACCAGCGACTTCGGATCGCCGACCACGTTGCGGAAATTGATGAAGCGGTAGCCGTCGTAGCGCGACAGGCCGGACTGGGTGCCGAACCACATGAAACCGTCGCGGTCCTGGACGATGGCCAGCACCGATTCCTGGGGCAGACCGTCGTCCACCGAGAGGTGATCGAAACGCAGGGTCGGGGTCGGCGCGGCGAAGGCCGACCCGCCCAGCAGGCAGGCCAGGGCCAGCACAGCCAACACCCACAGGCGTCCTAGCGAACGCCCTATCAAGTCATGTTTAATATCCACTCGGCAAGGGTAGCAAAGTCTGCCCCAACCGGGTGAAATAAATACCCTTTTGCTATCGTTTTAGTCGCCTTTTGCCACACCTTCGCGACGCGGGTCGGCGCCGCCGAACCACAGGGACACGCCGTGGATGTCCATGCGTTCGATGCCCTGCAGGCCGGAGGTCTGCTCGCCGATGCGGATCGCGTGGCCGCGCGCCTTCAAACGCTCGATTTCCCGGGCCGGGAAGCGCCCTGCTTCCAGCTCGGTCGGCCCGTTGCGGCTGCCGAAGTTCGGCAGCGCGATCGCCTCCTGCATGTTCAGGCCCCAGTCCAGGGTGCCGACCAGGACTTTCGCGACGTAGTTGATGATCAGCGGGCCGCCGGGCGAGCCGATCGCCTCGACGAAGCGGCCGGTCTTCTTGTCGAACACGATGGTCGGGCTCATCGCGCTGCGCGGCCGCTTGCCCGGCTCGACCCGGTTGGCGACCGGGCCGTTGGCGTCCTTCGAGTCGAACGAGAAGTCGGTCAGCTGGTTGTTGAGGATGAAGCCGTCGACCATCTGGCGCGAGCCGAAGGCATCCTCGACGCTGGTGGTCATCGACAGGCCGGCGCCGTACTGGTCGACGGCGACCACGTGCGAGGTCGAATGCGCTTCGATCGAATTGTCCAGGCCCCAGTTCCAGGCCATTTCCACGCCCGGCGGATGGCCGGCCTCGGCCTTGCCCATCGAGCGGGTGCCGATCACGCCGGCGCGCTTGGCCAGGTAGTTCTTGTCCAGCAGGGCCGGTATGCCGCGGCCCGGCAGCGGCACGAAGTCGGTGTCGGCGGCGTAGCGGTCGCGGTCGGCATAGGCCAGGCGCCCGACTTCCGAGAACAGGTGCACGGCGTCGGCGCCGGGGATGCCGTCGGTCGGCGCCAGCGCCTTCATGTCGCGGGTCTCGAACATGCCCAGCATCTGCGCCACGGCGATGCCGCCCGAGGACGGCGGCGGCATCCCGCACACGGTATAGCTGCGGTAGTCGTTGCAGACCGGCTCGCGCAATTTCGGCTGGTAGGCGGCGATGTCGGCGGCGCTCAGCAGGCCCGGATTGGTCGGGTGGCTCTTGACCTTGGCCTCGATGTCGCGCGCGATGCGGCCCGTGTAGAAGACCTCGGCGCCGCCCTCGGCGATCTCGCGCAGGGTCCTGGCCAGCTCAGGGTTCTTCAGCAGATAGCCGACCGGACGCGGGTTGCCGTCCGCGCCGTAGAAATAGCTGCGTGCCGTCGGGTCCTTGCGGATGTGGGGGTCCCAGGCCAGCAGGCCGTTCAGGCGCGGGCTGACCTTGAAGCCGTTCTCGGCCAGCCGGATGGCCGGGCCGAACAGCGTCTTCCAGGGCAGCTTGCCGTGCTGCTTGTGGGCCAGCGCCAGCATGCGCAGCACGCCCGGCGCGCCGGTCGAACGGCCGCCGACGATGCCTTCGGTGCGCGACAGCGGCGTGCCGTCCGGATGCTGGAACAGGTGCTCGTCGGCTTTCGAAGGCGCGGTCTCGCGGCCGTCGAAGGCCTGCACCTTCTTGCCGTCGTAGTACATCAGGAAGGCGCCGCCGCCGATGCCCGACGATTGCGGCTCGACCAGGGTCAGCACCAGCTGGGTCGCGATGCCGGCGTCGATCGCGCTGCCGCCCTGCTTCAGCATCTCGTAGCCCGCCTCCACCGCCAGCGGATTGGCGGCCGCGACCATGTACTTGCGCGCGGCCCAGCCGGCCTTTTCGGCATAGCCGGTGGCGGCTTCGGGGGATTTTTGCAGCGAGTCCTGCGCGAGGACGGGAAGGTGGGATAGCGCGGCAAACGCGCCGCCGAGTACGAGAGCAAGCAACTTCGACTTCATTCGGTTCTCCAAAAAAACAGGGCGTGCGGCCAAGGCTGCACGCCCGATATTCAGAGCATCCTACATCAAATGAGCAAGTTGCTCACAGCACCTTTATTTTGGCTGCATGCGGATGGCGCCATCCAGGCGGATGGTTTCGCCGTTCAGCATCGTGTTTTCGATGATGGTGCGGGCCAGGTGGGCGTACTCGCCCGGCATGCCCAAACGCTGGGGGAAAGGCACCATCTTGCCGAGCGCATCGCGCACTTCCTGCGGCATGCCCATCAGCATCGGGGTCTCGAAGATGCCCGGCGCGATGGTCATCACGCGGACGCCGCTGCGCGACAAATCGCGCGCCATCGGCAGCGTCATGCCGGCCACGCCGGCCTTCGAGGCGCCGTAGGCCGCCTGGCCGATCTGGCCGTCGAAGGCCGCGACCGAGGCGGTGTTGATGATCACGCCGCGCTCGCCGTGCTCCATTGCTTCCGTCTTGCCCATGGCGTCGGCCGCCAGGCGGCACATGTTGAAGGTGCCGACCAGGTTGATGTTGATGGCGCGCTGGAAGGCCTCCAGCGGGTGCGGGCCGTCCTTGCCGACGGTTTTGATGGCCGGCGCCACGCCGGCGCAGTTGACCAGGCCGCGCACGGTGCCCATGGCGCCCGCGGCTTCGACCACGGCCAGGCCGTCGGCCTCCGAAGTGACGTCGCACTTCACGAAGCGGGCCTTGCTGCTGCCCAGCTCGGCGGCCAGCTTCTCGCCTGCTTCCGCTTGCACGTCGGCCAGCACGACCATGCCGCCCGCTTCCACGATCATGCGCGCGGTGGCGGCGCCCAGGCCGGACGCGCCGCCGGTCACGATGAATACATTGTTCTGAATTTGCATGCTGTCTCCTCCGGGGGTTCTTGGTTGGTTTTAACGCTTACGTCTAACGTTTACGTAAACGTCAACTCACGGATTGTAGCGAGCTTCAGCATGAAATACCACGTTTACAAGCAGGAGACCGTCGCGCCGTTGCGGGTGCAAGGGCGTCCGGCACTGTTGACGCCGCTGCCGGTCGTACCGAGGTTGTAGGTGCCGCCGTTCACATCCCGGCAGGCGCCGCCGACGCAGCTGTTGAGCGGGGTGTTGGTCGGCACCACCGCCTGCGGCGCCACGGCCGGCGCCGGGACCGGCACGGCGCCGTAGCCGATTGCGGCGGCTTCGTTGCCGTTCAGCGGACGCGGCGCCAGCGGACCGGCCGGCTGCCAGGCTTCGCGCCGGCGCTGGTTCCGCTTCGACTGCTTCTGCTGGGGCGCGGATGGGCGGGTCTGGCTGTCGGTTTCGTCGTGCACCTCGGCCGGGTCCTTGCGCGCCGGATCCCTGGTTTGCGGCTGGCGCGGGTTCAGGACCGGACCGTAGCTGGGCGGCGGCGCGCTGCCCTTGGTCGCGTTCGGATCGGTGCTGCGCGCCGGCCGCGCCGCATCGCTGTGGCCGGCGGCTTCGTCGGCGACCGTGGCATCCTGGTTGGCGCGGTCCGTGCTCCGGTTCTGGCGCCCGGTCTCGGCCGCTTCCTCCTTGCGCAGAAAGGACTCGGCCTGCGCCCTAGCCTGCTGCGCCTGTTGCGCCTGCTGTGGACTCTGCACCTGCGCCTGGCGCGCCTGGGCCGGCAAGGCCGCGGCGGCGAGCAAGGCGCACAGGAGCATGGCGTTCGGCCTTGCGATGGGTTTCATGGCTCACCTCGCTCGTTTCATGTGGCTGGATGAGTCCATTATCGGCGGCTGCGCCCGTGGAAGGCGCGCGGCTGCCCGGCGGCATCACTGCCCGGGCGGCGGCTCCCACAACTCGACCTTGTTGCCCTCGGGATCGATGACCCAGCCGAACTTGCCGTATTCGCCGTCCTCGGTTTTGTCCAGCACCTGGCAGCCCTCCTCGCGCAGGGCCTGCAGCAGCGCGGCCAGGTCGGCGACCCGGTAGTTGATCATGAAGGTGGACTTGCTGGGCTCGTAGAGGGTGGTGTCGGCTGCATTGATCGACCAGACCGTCATGCCGCCGGTCGGCTTGCCGTCTTCGTCGCTCCAGCTGAAGGCGGTGCCGCCCCAGTCCATCACGTCGATGCCCAGGTGCCGCTTGTACCAGGCGCGCATCGTCGCCGGGTCTTTCGCGTTGAAGAAGATGCCGCCGATACCAGTAACCCGCTTCATGTGCGCCTCCTGAAAAGTTGCTTAACTTTATCATAAGCATTTCGGCCGGCAATCCTTTATTTGCGCCGGTAGCGGGAGGCCAGATCGGTCACCTGCGCGCTAGCCGTACGCACGGCGTTGGCCACGGCCGGCTGACGCAACCGGTCGTCGATGGACAGCACCAGCAGGCGGGTCCGGGTGTCGTACACGGTGCGCAGATCGATGCCGTAGCGGTGCACGAATTGCAGGCCCAGGCGCCGGGTCTTGGCTTCGACGCGCGCCAGGCGATCAAGGTCGAAACGGGCCGGGATCATGTCGCGAAAGCTATTTTGCCCGAGCAGGGTCGCCAGCACGAACCTGGCTCTCGCCTCCTCGTCGGTCAGCGAGACCAGGCGGATCTCTTTTACCAGCGCGCGCATGCGCGGCGACTGCAGATCGACCAGCGGCGCGGTACCGGGATTGAAGGCGTCGCCGCGCAATGCCAGTTCCAGTTGCATGACGCTGTCCAGCATCACCAGCTCGGCCCGCAAACCGGCCGCGATCGCCGCCCACTTCATGGCGAATTTGTCGGCCATGAAGGCGTTCAGGCGTGGCGATGCCATCACGGCGCTGTGCTGCGCGTAGCTGCGCACCCACTCGCTCCTGTCGGCAAGCAGCGGCGTGACGGCGGCGCACAGCTGCAGATTGATCGCGTCATAGGCGGCCGCGATCTCGCGCACCTGTGCGCGTGTCGGCGCTGGCGGCCTGGCCCCGGCAGGCTGCGCGCGGACTTCCTGCAGCAGCTGGGTACCGATCATGCCCAGGCCGTTGCAGGTCTCGCGTTCCAGATAGCGCGTGCCGAGTACCGTGTCGACGATCGCGTCCGCTTCGGCGGCGACACAGGGTGCGGCAGTGGCCAGCAGCCTGGCGCAGGCGCCAATGAGAAGGCAGTATTTCATAGTCCGCTATGGTAGCCTGCGCATGCTGGACAGGAATACCGCACGACACGACAAGACAGGAGACGAGCATGCAGAACTTGCACGAGATGTATCAGTCGAAACGCGGCAGCGCCCTCGATGCGCTCGATCATTTACTCGACGGCGACATGATCATCGTGCCGACCGGCGTCGGCGAACCGCCCACCCTGCTGCATGCGCTGTCCGAGCAGCATCAGCGTTTTTCGGACATCAAGATCGCGCAGATCCTGGCGATGCGCAAGTACGGCTATTTCGAGCAGGCTTGCCGGCCCCACGTGCGCCACGCCTCGCTGTTCTTCGGCGGCGCGTCGCGCGCGGGCGGCCAGGGCGGCTGGTGCGATTTCATCCCGAACTATTTTTCCGAGATCCCGGCCCTGATCGAGCGCGGCCTGATGCCCTCGGACGTCGTGTTCGCGATGGCCTCGCCGATGAGCCCGCACGGCTTCTTCGCCCTCAGCCTGGGCACCGATTACACGATGGCAGCGGTCGCCAAGGCGCGCGTGGTGGTGCTCGAGGTGAACCCGAACGTGCCCTTCACTCATGGCCAGTGCCACGTCCACCTGTCGCAGGTGACGGCCATCGTCGAAAGCGAAGAGCCGATCCTGGAAGTCGGCCTGCCCAAGATCGGCCCGGTGCAGGAAGCCATCGGCGCGCTGGTGGCCGAGCAGATCGAGGATGGCTCGACGCTGCAGATCGGCTACGGCGGCATCCCGGACGCCGTGGTGATGCAGCTCACAAGCAAGCGCGACCTCGGTATCCACACCGAGATGATCGGCGACGGCATCCTGAAACTGGTCGAATCAGGCGCCGTCAACAACAGCAAGAAGACGCTCTTGCCGGGCAAGATGGTCGCCACCTTCGCACTCGGTTCGCGCAAGCTCTACGAGTTCATGCACCAGAACCCGATGCTGGAGATGCACCCGTCGAACTTCACCAACGACCCGTATATCGCTGGCCAGAACGACAAGCTGGTGTCGATCAACGCCAGCCTGCAGGTCGACCTGCTGGGCCAGTGCGGCAGCGAAAGCATCGGCCACCTGCCCTATTCCGGCACCGGCGGCCAGGTCGACTTCGTGCGCGCCGCCAACCGCTCGCGCGGCGGCAAGTCCTTCATCGTGCTGCCCTCGACCGCCAAGGACGGCACCGTCTCGCGCATCGTGCCGACGCTCTCGCCCGGCACCCATGCGACCACCAGCAAGAACGACGTCAACTACGTCGTGACGGAATGGGGCGTGGCCCAGCTGCGCGGCAAGTCCGCCAAGCAGCGCGCGCAGGCGCTGATCGCGATTGCGCATCCTGATTTCAGGCCGACCTTGCGCGAAGAGGCGAACAAGATGTGCGTTTTCTGATTCCCTCCCGAAACTCGCGGCAACCAATCGGTACGCATGCCATCATTCTCCCCAACGTGAACACAGGAGGAACGATGAACCGAGTAGACGAAATCGGCCCGGACGAGCATGTGCGCGGCGCCGACGATGCCACGCTGACGCTGATCGAATATGGCGATTTCCAGTGCCCCTATTGCGCGCGCGCCCATGCCGCGCTCGTCGAGCTGAGCGACGAGCTGGGCACGCAGTCGGGCGGAATACGCCTGGTGTACCGCCACCTGCCCCTGTCCGATCTCCACCCGCTGGCCGAGCTGGCGGCGGAAGCGGCCGAGGCCGCCGCCAGCCAGGGCAAGTTCTGGGACATGCACGACATGCTGTTCGAGCAGCAGCGCCAGATTATGGACAAGCAGGACCTGGCCGTGCTGGCGGAAAGCCTGGACCTCGATATCGAACGCTTCCGCACCGACATCGTGGAACGGCGCCACCGCCAGCGCGTGCAGGGCGACCTTGCCCGCGCCCAGCACGACGGCGCTTCCCAGACGCCGTCCTTCTTCATCAATGGTGTGCGCTACCAGGGCGATTCGGACCGGGAATCGCTGCGACAGGCACTGACGGAGGCGCTGGGACGGTAGCGATTCGGGCTGCCACCGCCGGCGGCACCGGGGCTACTGCCGGCGCCGGGGCATGCATCATCTGCGGCGGCGTCACCGCGAGCCAGCCCCCGCTTGCCGGCAGCAGCGGCACCAGCAGCAGCGCCACGATGTTGATGATCTTGATCAGCGGGTTCACCGCCGGCCCGGCCGTGTCCTTGTAGGGGTCGCCCACCGTGTCGCCGGTGACGGCCGCCTTGTGCGCGTCCGAGCCCTTGCCGCCGTAGTGGTTGTCCTCGATGTACTTCTTGGCGTTGTCCCAGGCGCCGCCGCCGGTCGTCATCGAGATCGCCACGAACAGGCCGGTGACGATGGTCCCCATCAGCATGCCGCCCAGCGCCGCCGGCCCGAGCAGCATCCCGACCGCGACCGGCACCACCACCGGCAGCAGCGAAGGCAGCACCATCTCGCGGATCGCCGAGGCGGTCAGCATGTCGACCGCCTTGTCGTATTCCGGCTTGCCGGTGCCGGCCATGATGCCGACGATGTCGCGGAACTGGCGCCGCACCTCGACCACCACGGCGCCGGCCGCCCGCCCCACCGCTTCCATTGCCAGCGCCCCGAACAGGTAGGGCACCAGGCCGCCGATGAACAGGCCGACGATCACCATCGGATTCGACAGCTCGAAGCTGATGCGGGTGCCGCTCGCCTCCAGCGCATGCGTGTAGTCGGCGAACAGCACCAGCGCCGCCAGCCCCGCCGAGCCGATCGCATAGCCCTTGGTCACGGCCTTGGTGGTGTTGCCGACCGCGTCCAGCGGATCGGTAACGGCGCGCACGCTGTCCGGCAGGCCGCTCATCTCGGCGATGCCGCCGGCGTTGTCGGTGATCGGGCCGTAGGCGTCCAGCGCGACGATGATGCCGGCCATCGACAGCATGGCGGTGGCGGCGATCGCGATGCCGTAGAGCTCGCCCAGCGCATAGGCGACCAGGATGGCCGCGCACACCACCAGCACCGGATAGGCGGTCGACTTCATCGATACGCCCAGGCCGGCGATGATGTTGGTGCCGTGACCGGTGGTCGAGGCCTCGGCGATGTGGCGCACCGGGCGGAAATCGGTGCCGGTGTAGTACTCGGTGATGTAGACCATCAGGCCGGTCAGGACGATGCCGACCAGGGCGCAGCCCAGCATGCGCCAGCGCATCGCGTCGTCGGCCCAAGCCATCCAGGTGACGACGGCAAAGCCGATCAGCGACAGCCCGGCCGACCACCACAGCCCCGTGTACAGGGCCGACATGATCTTGTGGCCCGGCTTGTTCTTGACCAGCGAGCAGCCGACGATGGAAGCGATGATGGACACCGCGCCCAGCAGCATCGGGTAGATGACGGCCGCCCCGCCCTGTCGCGCTCCGGCGGTGCCGTCGCCCATGAGCGCCCCCAGCAGCATGGTCGCCACCAGGGTCACGACATAGGTCTCGAACAGGTCGGCGGCCATCCCGGCGCAGTCGCCGACGTTGTCGCCCACGTTGTCGGCGATGACGGCGGGGTTGCGCGGATCGTCCTCGGGAATGCCGGCCTCGACCTTGCCGACGAGGTCGGCGCCGACGTCGGCGCCCTTGGTGAAGATGCCGCCGCCCAGGCGCGCGAAGATCGAGATCAGCGAAGCGCCGAAGGCCAGGCCGACCAGCGGCTGGATCGCGTCGTGCGGCGACAATGCCGGGTCGCTGCGCGCCACCAGGAACCAGTAGAACAGCGACACCCCGAGCAGCCCCAGCCCGACCACCAGCATGCCGGTGATGGCGCCGCCGCGGAAGGCGACGTTCAGGGCCTGGTCGAGACCCGTGGCTGCGGCCTGGGCGGTGCGGACGTTGGCGCGCACCGAGACGTTCATGCCGATGAAGCCGCAGGCGCCGGACAGCACGGCGCCGGTCAGGAAACCGGCCGCGGTCAGTCCGCCGAGGAGAAAGTAGATGGCCACCAGCAGGACGATGCCGACGATGGCGATGGTGCGGTACTGGCGCGCCAGGTAGGCCGACGCGCCCTGCTGGATGGCCAGCGAGATTTCCTGCATGCGGCCGTTGCCGGGATCCTGTTGCAGGACCCAGCTGCGCGACCACAGCCCGTAAAGTACCGCGATGACGCCGCAAACGACGGCGAAGCCCAGCTGTGTGGATGCCATATATCGTCTCCCCATTGTCCTTCGATCAAGTACCAAGCTGCAAACTGCGGCGAGTGCTGCGAACTTTGATCCAAAAACCTGGACGGATGGCGACGTGTCATCCGGAGCCAACAGGCGGCGCCTATTTACGCGGCGCGCCCGGATAACTCTGGCGGCTGCTGAGCCGCCCGTTGAAACAGCCTTATTCGGCCAATGCGGCGAAGGCCGCTTCACGCACCTGCTCGACCGGGCCCACGCCCGAGATCTTGCGGTACTTCGGTGCGCCCGGCAGGCCCGACTGGGCCCACTTGTTGTAATAGCCGAGCAGGACTTCGGTCTGGTTGTGGTACACCGCCAGGCGTTTCTTGACGGTCTCTTCCTGGTCGTCGTCACGCTGGACCAGCGGCTCGCCGGTGACGTCGTCCTGGCCTTCCACCTTCGGCGGGTTGAACTTGACGTGGTACACGCGGCCCGAAGGCTGGTGGGTGCGGCGGCCAGTCATGCGCTCGACGATCATCTCGTCCGGCACGTCGATTTCCAGCACGTAGTCGATGTTGACGCCGCTTTCCTTCATGGCGTCGGCCTGCGCGATGGTGCGCGGGAATCCGTCGAACAGGTAGCCGTTGGCGCAATCCGCATCCTTCAGGCGCTCCTTCACCAGACCGATGATGATGTCGTCCGACACCAGCTGGCCTGCGTCCATCACCTTTTTCGCTGCCAGGCCCAGCTCGGTGCCGGCCTTGATGGCGGCACGCAGCATGTCGCCGGTGGAGATCTGGGGGATGTTGTATTTTTCTTTAATGAAATTCGCCTGGGTGCCTTTACCGGCGCCGGGGGCTCCTAACAGAATGAGACGCATGAAGGATTTCCTAAAAGGTGTTGATGCAGGTGTTGATGCATATTTGACTAGCTCGATCCGAAAGTTACCACAAAAGCAGCGCCCTCCGCCACTGCGGGGGGAAGATCGAAGGGACTGCTTGCGCTGGCGCAGATCGCACCAGAAGATATTTCCAACCGGATCAAGACGCGAAGTAAGCGCGTACGCGGGCCAGATCTTCCGGGGTATCGACGCCGGCTGCCGGCGCACTGTCGGTCACATGCACGGCGATCGGCACGCCATGCCAGAGCACGCGCAGCTGTTCCAGCGCCTCGATCGACTCCAGCGGCGAGGGCGCCAGCTGTGGATACTGCTGCAGGAAGGCGTTGCTGTAGGCATACAGGCCGATGTGGCGCAGCGGCACATAGCCATCCGGCAGCTGCTCGCGGTTTTGCGCGAAGGCGTCACGGTGCCAGGGGATGGTGGCGCGCGAAAAATACAAAGCACGGCCGAGCTTGTCCAGCACGACCTTGACCACGTTCGGGTTGAAGGCATCAAGCGCGTCGTGCAGCGGATGGGCGCAGGTGGCCATCGGCACGTCGCTGCCGATGCGGGCGGCGCAGGCGGACAGCAGGGCCGGGTCGATCAGCGGCTCGTCGCCCTGCAGATTGACCACCACCGCGTCCTCAGGCAGCCCGAGGGTGCGCGCGACTTCGGCGATGCGGTCGGTGCCGGACGGGTGGTCGGCACGCGTCATGCAGGCTTCGATGCCGTGCGCGGCGCAGGCGGCCAGGATGTCGGCGTGGTCGGTGGCGACGACGATGCGGGCAGCGCCGGAGGCTTTCGCACGCTCGGCGACACGCACCACCATGGGCTTGCCGCCCAGGTCGGCCAGCGGCTTGTTCGGCAGCCGGGTCGAGGCCAGGCGCGCCGGAATAATGACGACGAAGCTCATGGGAACAGCGCCGGCGTCAGATCGACGGCTCGACCTTGCGGGCCTGGTCGGCCCACATGATCGGGATGCCATCGCGGATCGGATAGGCCAGGCGGTCCGGGCGGCAGATCAGCTCCTGCCCTTTCTTGTCATACTCAAGGGGTCCCTTGCACAGGGGGCAGACCAGGATATCAAGCAGTCGGGCGTCCACGACATTTCTCCACGATTTGAGCGGCCAGCGCAGCATCGATCTGCGCAGTGACCGGGACGACCCACAGGCGCGGGTCGTTGTTCAGATGTTCAAGTTGCCGACATTTTACTGCATCCTTCTCGGTAATCAGGACGAGGTCGGCATCGAGGCCCCTGAACGGGTCGTCGAGGAAGTCGTGATGGTCGGGCAGCGGCAGTTCATCGATCGCCAGCCCGGCCGCTTTCAGCATCGAGAAGAAGCGGCCCGGGTTGCCGATGCCGGCGGCGGCCACGATGCGCTTATTGGCCATCGTCGCGGTCAATGCGGACAAGGGCAGCCGCTGCGTCGGATCGCGCAATTGCTCCGCATACTCGCCCGCCAGCTGCATCTGGTAAGGCCGGCCGCCGACCGCCCTGGCCAGCGCCGGTGTGAGTGCCGGCGTGTTCACGACCGTGAAATCGCGGCGGCGCGAAGGCGGCTCGCGCAGCGGTCCGGCCGGGAGCGTCCAGCCGTTGCCGATGCCGCGGCCGTCGAACAGCACCAGCTCGACGTCGCGCTGCAGGGCGTAATGCTGGAGGCCGTCGTCGGTCACCAGCACGTCGACCTCGGGATGGCGCTCTAGCAGATGGCGGCCGGCATCGACACGGCGGCGGCCGACCACGACCGGGCAGCCGGTGCGGTGTGCGATCAGCAGCGGCTCGTCGCCGACCTCGCGCGCGCTCGAGCCGGGCAGGACTTCGCGCGGACCGCCATCGCCCTCACCGCCATGGCCGCGCGAGATCACGCCGGGATGCAGGCCGGCGGCGCGCAGCTGCTCGACCAGCCAGATCGTGAGCGGAGTTTTGCCGGTACCGCCAATGAAAATATTGCCGACCACAATCACCGGCACCGGCAGGCGCCCGGATTTCAGCAGGCCAGTGCGGAACAAGCCTGCACGCAGGCTCGCCAGCCCGCGGAACAGCAGCGACAGCGGCCACAGCGCGATGGCCAAGAGGCCGCGCCGCAGCCAGGCCCGGGTGAGAGTCGATTCGAAGGATGAGGCCATTGCTATGTATGCGAAACGGGAACTTATTACCTCGTTAGCTCAAAAACGTCGTCCCCGCGAAGGCGGGGACCCAAGTTCTGTCTGAGCTAACGAAACGCTTGCAAACTTGGATCCCCGCCTGCGCGGGGAGTCGGGCCGGGCAATGTCCGGCATGACGGTTCATTCGAGGTACGTGTCTGTTTTACTTCTGCCCGCCGCTTTGCGCCGCAAACGTCAGCTTGTCATACCCCGCCATGCGCGCCGCTTCCAGCACGTTGATCACCATCTGGTGCATGGCGAACTGGTCGGCGTTCACAATGATCACCGGGTCCTTGGCGGGATTGGCCAAGGGCTGCCCATCCGGGCCGGTAGCGGCGGCGCGCTTCAGGTCGTCGGCCAGGCCGGCCACGCCGTGGAAGGACACCGGCACATTGTTCACCGTGTAGTTACCCTTGGCATCGACGGTGACGTTGATCTCGAAAGGCTTGTCGATCGCCTTCTCGGCGTCGGCGGTCGGCAGGGTGATCTGCAGCTCGGTGAACTTGCTGTAGGTGGTGGTGACCATCAGGAAGATCAGCACCACGAGCAGCACGTCGATGAACGGGATCAGGTTGATCTCCGGATCCTCGCGCTTGCGGCCGCGGCGAAAGTCCATCATTTGCGGGCACCGTGGACGACGTCGACGAATTTCACTGCCTGCAGCTCCATGTCGATGATGAAGCTGTCGACCAGCGCGCGGAAGTGGCGGTAGAACACCAGGGCTGGCATCGCGATCGCCAGGCCGAAGCCGGTGTTATACAGGGCCACCGAGATGCCGTGCGCCAGCTGGGCCGGATTGGTGCCGGACGCGTTCTGGGCGCCGAAGATCTCGATCATGCCGACCACGGTGCCGAACAGGCCCATCAGCGGCGCCAGCGAAGCGATCGTGCCCAGCGTGGTCAGGAAACGCTCGAGCACGTGGGCCACGCCCCTGCCCGCTTCTTCGATCGACTCTTTCATCACGTCGCGCGGGGCGTCGACGTTGCGCAGCGCGGCGGCCAGCACGGCGCCCAGCGGCGAATTGGTTTGCAGCTTGTCGATGATGTCCGGCGTGACCTTGCCGCTGCGATAGACCTGGATAACCTCATCGAGCAGCTGGCGCGGCAGGATCTTTTCCCTGCGCAGGTAGATCAGGCGTTCGATGATCAGCGCCAGTGCGATGATCGAGGCAATCAGCAACAGCCAGATGGGCCAGCCGGCGGCTTGAAGAATGGCGAGCAAAAGGAACTCCTGGGTAGATGGAAACGGTATGGGTGTGTGTATAGAAAAACTATACGTGGACGAATTGCGCAATGTAACGTGTTGCCCGCTTTGCGGCAAGTAGAGTTCTGCACACTTTCTGTGGATAAAAGTGTGCGCAAGGAAGCCCCATACAGGAAAGATCCTTGATTCTTAAAGGATATTTTTCCATGCGTAAAAACTTGGCACCTGTCGCGAGGGATTTCTGTCACGCAACACTCTGAGTTTCTACGCATGAAACTTGCTCACAATTTCTGTGGATAAATTTGTGCGGAATGGGCATTCCCTGCCTTAAGTCGTTGATTTTACTTGAGGAAATTTTGGCGCTGAAAATTTTAGCAGCTTGAGAGCGCTGTAGTTCGACTTCGGCCCAGCCCGTTTCTGCACAGTTTTTGTGGACAAAATTGTGCGCAAGCGCACATATTTAAACTAACTCCTTGATCTGTAACAGGAAAGTTGTTGAGCCTGTTTTTTGGGCACCGCAGCCTGTACACGTGCACAGCCGGCTTTGCACACAAACTGTGGAAAACAATGTGCGCAAGGCTTCTTGTCAAATCCCAAGCGCTTGAAATCAAAGGAAAAAACAAGGCATGCGCAAATTTTGGGCAGGCCTCTGTCCGGCAGCCGTGCAGGAACATGACGTGATCGTGGCGCCAAGGCTGGTATAGTCGCATCCCTGACAAAATCGGATATCGGTCCTTGAACGCGCTGGCCAAGGCCCGACTAAGCGCGCGACGGCAGCACGTCTCCGTTATCCACCTCGCTTCTTTTCTTCACAAATTTTGTGGAAAAGATTGTGAGCAAGGACCTTGATCGAGATCAAAGCCCTTGAAAACAAAGGATAAATTACCACTGCAGCAATTTTAGGCAGCCCGTACTTGTGCACTCCGGTGTTGTTCAAGCATCCTGGCTCACCCAGGTTTGCACACAAATTGTGGAAAACAATGTGAGCAAGGCCCTGAACTGTAGGCTAAGTGCTTGATTGCTTTAAGAAAACAACTGCATGCCTGATTTTTGCGCAGCAGGGATAGCAGGCCAGCTTATCCACTTCCTCACAGATTCTGTGGATAAGATTGTGGCCAAGTGGCACCCGGGCTGCTCAAGTGTTTGATCCGTAAGGAAATTTTGTTTCTGCATCGAAATCAGGCAGCGAAAATAAGCATTAAAAATCAAACGTTTACAAAAACTATTTGTTGTACACCCTGAGATATGGCGCTCACAATATGCAGCCATGTTTTTGTGGACAGTTCACCTTAACGCACTCTATGTTCCCTGATTCCGACGCCGATCCCGCCTACGCCGCCCCGCCCGTCCTGACCGTTACCTCGCTCAACCAGCAGGTTGCGCGCCTGCTGGAGCGCTCGTTTCCGCTGGTATGGATCGGCGGCGAGATCTCGAACTTCACCCGCGCAGCATCCGGCCACTGGTACTTCACGCTGAAGGACGATGCCGCCCAGGTGCGCGCCGTGATGTTCCGCGGCCGCGCCCAGTACGCCGGCTTCACGCCGCGCGAGGGCGACAAGGTCGAGGTGCGCGCATTGGTCACGCTGTACGGCGCACGCGGCGACTACCAGATCAATGTCGAGGCGATCCGCCGCGCCGGCGTCGGCGCGCTGTACGAAGCCTTCATGCGCTTGAAGGAAAGGCTGGGCAACGAAGGCCTGTTCGACCAGGAACGCAAGCGTCCGCTGCCGCTGTTTACCCGCGCCATCGGCATCGTCACCAGCCTGCAAGCGGCGGCCCTGCGCGACATCCTCACCGCGCTCAAGCGCCGCGCCCCTCATGTGCGCGTAGTGCTCTACCCTGCGCCGGTGCAGGGCCAGGGCGCGGCCGAGAAGATCGCCGAGGCCATCGCGACTGCATCGCGGCGCCAGGAAGTCGACGTGCTGCTGGTCTGCCGCGGCGGCGGCTCGATCGAAGACCTGTGGAGCTTCAACGAAGAGGTCGTGGCGCGCGCCATCAACGCGGCCTCGATGCCGGTGATCTCGGGCGTGGGCCACGAGACCGACTTCACGATCGCCGACTTTGCCGCCGACCTGCGCGCCGCCACCCCGACCGCCGCCGCCGAACTGGCCGCCACGCCCCGCGCCGACTGGATGAGCTCCCTGGAAGCCGATGCCGACGACCTGCGCCGCGCGATGGAGCGCATCCTGTCCGAAGCCAACCAGGGCCTCGACAGCCTGAGCCGCCGGATGATCAGCCCCTCGGACCGGATTGCCCACCAGCGCCTGAAACTCCTGGGCATGGCCAGCAGTCTGACGCATGCGGTGCGCGCGCCCGTCAACCGCAACGGCGTGCTGCTGGCGCAGTTGCAGCAGCGCTGGGCGCGCCACCTGCCGGATGTGCGCTCGCTGCGGGCGCTGCTATCGTCCGAAAGGCGCCAGCTGGCCGCCAGCATGACGAGTCAATTGCGCCAGCGGCGCGAGGCGCTCGGCGCGCTGTCGGCCCAGCTGGAGCTGCTGAACCCGCAGCGCACGCTGGAGCGCGGCTACGCGATCGTCAGCAATGCCAAGGGCAAGGTGCTGCATTCGCCTGGCCAGATCAAGCCGCGCGACACCATCGTGGTGCGTTTGGCCGAAGGCAGCGCCGAGGTCGGCGTCGCCAGCGTGCAGGATCTTCTGGAATGAACTGCAACCTTTCCGCATCCGGTTTAGAATAGCAACCGTTTCGGAAGAACGAACCCGTTTCCAACCAATCAAGGAATAAGACATGGAACATACTCTGCCGCCGCTGCCGTACGCCAAGGATGCCCTCCAGCCGACCATGTCGGCTGAAACGCTGGAATTCCACTATGGTAAGCACCACCAGGCTTACGTCACCAACCTGAACAACCTGATCAAGGGCACCGAGTTCGAAAACCTGTCCCTGGAAGAGATCATCAAGAAATCGCAGGGCGGCATCTTCAACAACTCCGCCCAGGTGTGGAACCACACCTTCTTCTGGAACTGCATGAAGCCGAACGGCGGCGGCGCGCCGACCGGTCCGGTGGCCGACGCCATCAACGCCAAGTGGGGCTCGTTCGACAAGTTCAAGGAAGAGTTCCAGAAGTCGGCCGTGAGCAACTTCGGCTCGGGCTGGACCTGGCTGGTGAAGAAGACCGACGGCACCGTCGACATCGTCAACACCTCGAACGCCGGCACCCCGCTGACCACCGACAACAAGGCCCTGCTGACCGTCGACGTCTGGGAGCACGCCTACTACATCGACTACCGCAACGCGCGTCCGAAGTTCGTCGAATCGTGGTGGAACATCGTCAACTGGGACTTCGTGAACCAGAACTTCGCGTAAGCCAGTCGGGATCCTTCCCTGCCTGAAGCACAGCCCGCGCCTGCGGGCTGTGTCCGTTTACGGCCTTGACAGCGGCATGGCTTTACACGGATATTGCTGTAACAACAACGGATCACAGCAATGAACCTTCGTCCCGCCACCGCCCTCGACGCCGCCCCCATCTGCACCATCTACAACCCCTACGTCGCCAACACGTCCATCAGCTTCGAGGAAGACCCCGTCAGCGAACACGAGATGGCTAAGCGCATCGCCGACGTCGGCGCGGCCGGCCTGCCCTGGCTGGTGCTGGAAGTCGACGGCAAGGTCGCGGGTTATGCCTACGCTACCCGATGGCGCGTGCGGCCGGCCTACCGCACTTCGGTCGAAAGCTCGATCTACCTGGACCCGGCCTTCGCCGGACGCGGCCTGGGCCGCCTGCTCTACGGCGCCCTGCTGGACGAGCTGCGCCAGCGCGAGGTACACATGGTCATCGGCGGCATCGCGCTGCCGAACGCGAACAGCATCGCCCTGCATGAAAAGCTGGGTTTCCGCAAAGTGGCCCATTTCTCGGAAGTCGGCATGAAGTTCGGCCGCTGGACCGATGTGGCCTACTGGGAACTCAAGCTCGGCATTTAACGCTACGCGAGGACGCCACAGAAATTCGCTACAGCAATCTTGCGTTTCGCAAATTGACCCAGCCCTAATCCACGTCGGATTCTCCATTCGCTTCCCGAACTGAAGCGTTTAATAAGGCGAACGCAGCCGTAAAACGGCATGCGGCCAGGCCTTTCACTAAGGAGACTCCCGTGTTCAAGAAACGCATACTGATGGCGCTATGCCTCGGCATCGCCGCCTGCGCGATGAGCGGCTGTGCGGCGCCGGCCCGTAAGGTCGTGCTGTCGACCGACAAAATCTATCCAGCCATCGGCCCGTATTCCCAGATGATCGGCTACGGCAACCACATCTATTTCTCCGGCCTGATCGCCCTGAACCGGGAAGGCACGGCGATCGAGGGCGCCACCACCGCCGAGCAGACGCGGCACGTGCTCGAGTACATCGGCGCGGGCCTGGCCTCGCAGGGCTTGAGCTACGACGACGTCCTGTCGAGCACCGTCTACCTGCAGGACCTGAACGATTTCGCGGCCATGAACGCGGTCTATGCCGAGTTTTTCAAGAAGGATCCCCCGGCCCGCTCGACGATCCAGGTGGCGCGCATCCCGCGCGACGCCAAGGTCGAGATCGCGATCATCGCCGCACGCCGTTGATGCCACCATCGATGAGGAGAACGGAATGGAAACTCGCAGCCTGAAACAGCGCGACGCCATGGCGGCGGACGGCGCCCTTGCAGCGCCCGCACACTGGAGCCCGAGCCGGCGCGACTTCATGCGCATCCTCGGCTCGGGGGCGGTGCTCGCCACCCTTGGTCCGCTGGCCGGGTGCAGCAAGGGCCACGCCAGCAGCCCGATCGACGAATTGCGCGAGCAGCTGCTCGCCGACGAAGCCTTCTGGGCCAGCGTGCGGGACATGTTCGTCCTGAACCCGGCCAAGCGCTTCCTGAACGTCGGCACCGCGGGCTCGATGCCGCGCGTGGCGCTGGACCTGTTCGACAAGGAGAACCGCGAGAAGGCAGCGGAATCCGGCAATGGCTACACCAACCTGCTGGCCGAACGCACGCAGGTGGCGCCGGGCTTCGGCGTCGATCCGGACGAGCTGGCGTTCTCGGCCAACACTTCCTCCGGCATGTGCCATGCGATCCTCGGCATCGACTGGAAACCGGGCGACGTCATCGTCACCACCAACCACGAGCACGGCGGCGGCGAAACGCCGATGGCCATCGCGGTGGCCCGCTACGGCATCGAAATCGCGCGCGTTGCCCTGCCGGTCGGCAATGACCAGACCGCCCAGACCTATGTCACGCTGTTCGACAACCGCATCCGCGAATTGAAGGCCCAGGGCAAACGCGTGCGGGCCATGATGTTCTCCGCCCCGACCTACAAGACCGGCACCATGCTGCCGATCGCCGAGCTGATGGGCGTGGTGAAGCAGCACGAGCTGATCAGCATTGTCGACGGCGCCCACCTGCCCGGCATGATGGCCTACGACTATGCCCAGCTCGGTATGGACTTCATGTCGGGCGCTGGCCACAAATGGCAGTGCGGTCCCGGCTCGACCGGCATCCTCATCGTGCGCAACAAGCTGCGTCCGTCGAATCCGCTGCCGCTGCCGGAGTGGTTCCCCATCCATACCAGCAGCTGGCCGCTGCACCAGCGCCCGGGCACCCGTACGCCGGGCTACGACATCGCCTCCACCATCACCTCCTGCGGCAGCCTGCATACGCCGATGTTCCATGCGCTCGTCTCCAGCTGCCAGCTGTGGGACCAGATCGGCCGCAAGAAGATCGAAACCTACGACCTGACGCTGTCGGCCTACCTGAAGGAGCGCATCGCCGCGCTGTGGGGCGTGGAGCGCCTGTATTCGCCCAAGGACGATCCGAAGCTGGTCTCCGCCGTCACTTCGTTCAATCCCTTCCTGAACCAGAACGACGTGCTCGACAGCGCCAAGTCGGGACAGTTCGTCGCCCGCATGCTGAGCGACTACAGCCCCGGTTTCGTGATCCGCAACGTCAACGTGCCGGTGATCGGCGCACCGAGCGATCACTATGTCATCCGGATCTCGACCCACCTGTGGACCAGCGCGTCCGACATCGACCGCCTGGTCGAGGCGATGTGGGACCTGAGCCGGAAGATGGCTTGACACCGATTTGTGACGCACAGTCACAAATCCCGGCGTCGGACAAATCCGCTTCGGCGGATTTTTTCATTCGCAAGTCCGCTTTTGTCGCGAAACTGTATCAATTTGTCCAGTTACACCGGCAATTGTGCTTTGCTGTTACTTGCTCTTATACAATGCCGGGTCAAGGAGAAAACCATGTATCGCGTACTGTTGGTAGAAGACGATCCACGCCTCGCCGAGCTGGTGACGGAATATTTGTCCAGTTATGAATTTTCGGTCGACCTCGTCACGCGCGGCGACACTGCGCTCGAGCATTTCAAGCAGAGCCTGCCCGACATCGTCGTGCTCGACCTGATGCTTCCCGGCATGGACGGCATGGTCGTGTGCCGCCAGATCCGCGAGCAGTCCGACGTGCCGATCCTGATCCTGACCGCGCGCGAAGACACCTACGACGAAGTCTCGGGCCTGGAACAAGGCGCGGACGACTTCGTCAACAAACCCGTCCAGCCGCGCGTGCTGCTGGCGCGCCTGCGCGCCCTGCTGCGCCGGACCCAGCAGAAGGCGGCACCGGATACCCGCGTGCTGGAATTTGGCGGGCTGCGCATCATGACCAACGACCGCAGCGTCACCTGGCGCGGCCAGCCCTGCGTGCTGAGCAATACCGAATACAAGCTGCTGCTGGTGCTGGCCGAGGCGGCCGGACGGGTGCTGTCGCGCGACGAGCTGCTCAAGAAGATGCGCGGCATCGAGTTCGACGGCCTGGACCGCAGCATCGACAACTGCATCTCCAAGCTGCGCAAGAAGTTCGACGACAACCTGTCGGAAAAGATCAAGACCGTGTGGGGCGAGGGTTATCTGTTCTCGCCCTCGGCGTGGAACTGATTACCGACCTCCAGAGCAATCGATGAAGCTGCCGGTGGTATAGGACGCTTCATCCGACAGCAGCCACAGCACCGCCCGCGCCACCTCCTCCGCTTCGCCGCCCCGTCCCATCGGCACCGAACCCTGCAGACGCTCGACGCGCCCCGGCTCGCCGCCGCTGGCGTGCATCTCCGTGTTGATCAGGCCGGGCCGTACGCCGTTCACGCGGATGCCTTCGTGCGCCACCTCCTTCGCCAGCCCGATCGTCAGCACGTCCAGCGCCGCCTTCGAGGCCGCGTAGTCGACGTATTCGCCGGCGGAGCCAAGCACGGCCGCGCGCGAGGAGACGTTGACGATGGCGCCGCCATGGCCGCCATGCCGGGTCGACATGCGCCGCACCGCTTCGCGCGCGCACAGGAAGCTGCCGGTGACGTTGGTGGCGAAGATGCGGTCGATGCGCGCGGCATCCATCTGCTCGACCCGCATCTGGCGCGCCAGGATGCCGGCATTGTTGACGAGGGCGTCGAGGCGGCCGCAGCGGGCGTCGACTTCCGCGAACATGCGCACGACCTCTTCTTCGCGCGATACGTCGGCCTGCACCGCAAAGGCGGAACCGCCGGCCTCCTCGATCGCCCGCACGATGCCCAGGGCGGCGGCGCTGTCAGCGCGGTAGTTGACGCAGACGCGGTAGCCGCGTTCGGCAGCCAGCAGCGCGCAGGCTGCGCCGATGCCGCGGCCGGCGCCGGTGATGAGGATGGTTTTCATTATTCGAACAGTGGAAGGATCGCCAGCGGCGCATTGAAGGTGGCGACCTGTCCGCGCTCGGTGCCGGCTTGGAAGCGGTAGATCACGACCGGGAAGTCGTCCGGCTCGCCGATGCTTGGTGCCAGAACCTGTTCGGCGCTGTCGGGACGGCGCAGGCGCGCACCGCCTTCTGCCCGCCTGGGGAACACGAAGCGCACTCCGGCGCACTGGCGCGAACGCTGGGAGGCGTCGACGTAGCGCGCGAAGCCCAGCGCCTGGCCGCAGGCGGCGCGCAGCTCGGCGACGTCGTACACGCCGTCCGGGCGCACCGCGATCGACACCTGCGGTCGCAGCACGAAGCCCTGGCCCCGGCGGCTCAGGGACAGCGCCGCATTCTCGTCGTACGCGGCTTTCTGCAGCGGGAACACGGTGCGTCCGAGCGGGTCGAGCGGCAGGCTGACCTGGGTCGAGCGGCCCGAGAGCAGCAGTTGCAGGCCTTCGGCCAGCGCCCCGCGCTCCCGCGGCAAGACCTGCAGCTGGCTCACCAGCAGGTTCTTGGGGCCGCCGTATTTGTCGAACTGGACCATGGCCCGGTAAGCGTCCCGGTAACTCACCGCATCCCCGTCGTGCGCCTGCGCGGCGGCCGGACCGGCCGCCAGCAGCAGGGCAAAGGATGCGATGAATTGTCGGGCAGGACGCATCGTCAGAATCGATAAGCGATGGCGGTCGAAACCGTCAGGTTGGTGGACCGCTCGGTAAGCGGGCTCTTGCCGGCATCGCCCAGCAGGCGTTTGGCCTGCAGGTTCGAGGTCAGCATCCAGGACGGGCTCAGCGTCCAGTTCCAGCGTGCACCCACGTGCACGTCCTGCAGGCCGCCGCCCGGCGCGTAAGCGCGGAAACGGCTGCGCGAGGCTTCTGCCATCGTGACACCGAAATAGCTTTCGTTGTACTGGCGGTTGACGAAGCCGACCCCGGCCGACAGCGACACGCGGTGGCGCTCACCGGTGGCGAAGGCCAGGCGCTGCACGCCGAGGTCCAGGCGTGCGCCGTCGTGCTCGCGGCCGGCGCCGAACAACAGGCTCGAAGTCAAGCGCCACTGCGGGTTCAGATAGGTATTGTAAAAGGCGCCGGCTTGCAGGCGCGCACCGATCTCATCCATACCCGCGAGACGCCCGTTCACGATGATCGTCCGCTGTACGGGCGCCAGCGGGGCGACCGTGCTCGAGCCGACCCCGTCGGGCCCAAGGCCGGCGCCGGACTCGTCGCGGCCGGGCTGGATCGCCAGCAGCGGCCCGTACTCGACAGTCGGCGAACTGGACAGATGCATGCCTGCGCTCATCCCGGAAACGAAGATGCCGTTGCTCCATTGAACCTGAAGCACCGGCAATGCGGACACCCTGCGGCTTCCCGTGCCCTCGTAGCGCGGCGCCGACTGCACGCCGAGACCGACGTACATGTCGCGGCTGCCGTCGGGCATCAGGTTGAGGGTCGGCGTCTGGGCCAGGGCCGTGCCGCTGGCAAGGAGACCGGCGCTCAGGACGAGGAAGAGGGGCTTGTTCATAGTGCCGCGTTAAAAGATTCGGGGAAACAACATTCTACGTGCTTGTCTTCCCTCCTCCCAGACTCTCAGGTTCCTTGCACGGCTTTTACCGCAACAAACTCGGCCGGCACCTCGCTGCACGGGCCGGCGTGGTCCCGCAGGACCTGCTTGCCGTCGATGATGAAAAGGCGGTTGCGGGTTTCGGTGGCAAACATCCTCATCCCCATTCCTTCTCTTCACCCTGAATAAAAAAAGGCCCACCGTCACTCGCGCATCAGGTGGGCCAAACGGAAAAACCTGATGAGTTGCCATCCTACGCAGGGTTGGCAAGCGAATCCCCCTCCACATGTCGAGCATTTGTCGCAACTTTGTAAGTTAAGATTTTTTTAATGATTACTTCGTTACAATACTGTTTATGCGTAAGAAACCCCTCGCCGCGGCGTGAACCGCCTGTTTTTCCGCTTCTTCATTCTGGTCATGCTGTCGATCACGGCAGCAAGCTTCGTCATCTTCTTCATTTTTACCCGCCTGTTCGGCGATCCGCTCGACGACATCGCGCGGCGCCAGGCCTCGGCCCAGATCTTCCTGCTCGAACAGTACGTGGACCAGGCGCCCGCCGACGAATGGCTGGGCCGCCTGAACAAGGTGCGCGAAGTATCGACGGCGCACTTCGACCTGGTGCCGCTGGACCAGGCCAGAGCCGCCCTGCCACGCGCCACCCGGGCCGCCTTCGAACGCGGCGAGATCGTGCTCGACCCGGCCCGCAAGACCTTCTTCCGGCGCGTCGACCTGGCGGGAAACCGCTATATCGGCAGCAACGAGGAAGCGATCCGCGCCTCCAGCCTGCCGATCGACCTCGGCGAAGCCCTCTTGAAGGAAGTGGTGCGCTACGTGGTGGTGGCGCTGGCGCTGCTGGTGCCGATCGCGTTGTGGTCGCGCTCGCACTGGCAGGGCTTGCAGATGCTGGCCCGCACGGCCGACGAGTTCGGTGCCGGCAAACTGTCGGCGCGCGCCCGCATGCACCCCTCGGATGCGGCCTATCCGTTGGCCGAGCGCATCAACGCGATGGCCGAACGCATCCAGGGTTTATTGGAGTCGCAGAAGAATTTGCTGCACTCGGTGTCGCACGAGTTGCGCACGCCGATCGCGCGCCTGCAGTTCGCGCTCGAGCTGGTGGAGGCGCGCATCGACGATCCTGCCCTTTCGAAACGCATCAAGGCGATGGATGGCGATCTGGCCGAACTGAACGAGCTGGTCAACGAACTGCTCTCGATGAGCAAGCTGGACAACGCCACCGAGCCGCAGCGCGCGCTGTTCGAGGTCGAGCCGGTGCTGCGCGAATGCGCCGAGGGACTGCATCCGCGCCCGGCCACCCTGCACGTCGAACTCGGCAGCCGGCTGGGAAGCATCGACGGCGACCGCCGCCTGCTGGCGCGCGCGGTCGGCAACCTGCTGCGCAATGCCCAGAAATACGCCGCACACACGGTGGCGCTGAGTGCGCGCCACGACGGCAGCCTGCTTGAGATCCTGATCGACGATGACGGCCCCGGCATTCCGGAAGAAGAGCGGGAGCGCATCTTCGAGCCCTTCTACCGGCTCGACCGCAGCCGCGACCGCGCCACCGGCGGCTTCGGGCTCGGGCTGTCGATCGCAAGCAAGGCGGTCAGGCTGCATGGCGGCAGCCTGCGGGTGGAGCGTTCGCCATTGGGAGGGGCACGCTTCGTGATCACCCTGCCCGACGGCGTTTTAAGCGCCTGAACGGATTACTTCGACGCCGCCGCCTTCGCCACCAGCGCATCGGCGATCTGCAGCGCGCCCTGGTACATTTCCTGTGGATTGTTGGTCTTGGTGGTTTCGTGGACCAGGCCCGGCGAGGTCATGTATTTGCCGTCGACGATGATGGTCGGCACCGAATCCACCTTGTAGTTCTCGATGATACGGTTCAGTCCGCGCAGGCGGGTCAGCACGCCGAAGGAGTTCCAGGCGTTCAGGAAGGTCGCGCGGTCGATGCCATTCTTCGATACCCAGTCGATGATGGCGGCGTCCTGGTTCAGGCGGATGCGCTCCTTGTGCACGGCGTTGAAGACTTTCTCATGCATGTCGTCGAGGCGGCCCAGCGCTTCCAGGGTCAGGTACAGATGCGCTTCCGGATCGTTGGCGCCGGTATAGGGCATGTGGATGCGGCGCACCTGGATGCGGTCGCCCTGCTTCTTGACCCATTCCTCGAAGCCGGGTTCCAGGCCATTGCACACCGGGCAGTGGTACATGAAGAATTCGATCACTTCGACCTTCTTGCCGGTGGTCTGCACCGGCTGCGGCTGGGCAAGCGTGATGTAGTCGACTCCGTTCTGCGGATTCGCCGGTGAGGCGAAGGCCGGCATGGCGGCGGCAGTGGCGAGCAGGCAGGCGGCGGCTAAACGCAGGAGACGCATGGGGCAATTCCTTTGATGATGAACAGTATGCATAGCTTAGCATTCTTTCGAGAAAGGATTGCCTTAGAGGAAACTTAGCAGGCAAAAAAATCCCGCTGCGGGAGCGGGATCTTTCGGCCGTCAGTCGATCAGCGGCGGCGTGCTTTAGGCACTTCAGGCACCTCCGGCTTCACGTGGCTGACGCCGTACCACAGGTGTTCCCACCAGTGGTCGCGCGAGCGCACGGTGCGCAGGCACTGGCGGTCGATCTCGCCCTTGAAGATCGGATCGGCGCACTTGTTGCTGGCCAGCGCGTAACGCTGGTTCTCGGCATTCACGAGCGCGATGCAGAGCCAGAAGACCATGGCGACCAAGACCGCGACCACGCCCCACAGCCAGTGAAGATAGTACTTCGTGTCGGTCAAGTCCTCGTCTTCCGGCTTGGACTTGTCGTACATCTTCAGGATCTTGCCTTCTGCATCGCTCATGGTGCTCGCTTGTTTGCTTATTTAGTCTTGGCTGCCTTGGCGACCAGCGCGTCCATCACCTGCAGGGTGGCCTGGAACAGCTGCGGCTCGTTGCTCGCCTTGACCGTATTGTAGACCGTCGCCGGCGAGGTCTGGTACTTGCCATCGATGACGATGGTCGGTGCGCCGTCGACCTTGTAGGCGTCGACGATCCGCTGCAGGCCGCGCAGCTTGGTCATCACGCCGAAGGAATTCCAGGCGTTGGTGAAGGTCGCGCGGTCGATGCCGTTCTTCGAGACCCAGTCGATGACGGTGGCGTCGTCGCGCATGCGGACGCGGTCGACGTGGATCGCCTTGAAGACCTTGGCATGCATCTGCTCGACCTTGCCCAGCGCTTCGAGCGTCAGGTACAGGTGGGCTTCCGGATCGGTGGGGCCGCCGAACGGCAGGTGCACGCGCCGCAGGACGATGTTGTCACCCTGCTTTTTGACCCACTGTTCGAACTGCGGTTCCAGCGCATTGCAGTGCGGGCAGTGGTACATGAAGAACTCGATCACCTCGACCTTCTTGCCGCTTGCCTGCACCGGCTGCGGCTGGGCGAGCGTCACGTATTCGACGCCGCTTTTCGGGTCGGTCGGCGAAGCGAACGCCGTAGTGGACACGGCCGTGGCGACGAGGCTGGCGGCAAGCAGGGCGAAACGCAGGGAACGCATAAGTATCCTTCTCGGGTTGATTGTGCAAACGACCGCGAGATTACCACTTTTTCGCCCGCCAGCCTTAGCCCTGCCTTATTTTTTAAGGTTAGAAATCGTAACGGGCCGAGAGTTTCAGCTGGCGGCCGTCGCTCGGGTAGATGCCCGAGCGGCAGCCGTAGGCGTAGCTGTAGTAATGGCGGTCCGCCAGGTTCAAGCCATTCACGGCGACTTCCCACGGGCCCAGCTTGACGGCGTAGCGCGCGTCGAAGCTCACGTAGGACGGCATGACCGCGCTGCAGCTGTTGTCGAAGTCGGCGCCGTTGCGCTGGCGGTCCACCCACTGCGCGCCGAAGTCCGCGCTCTGGCCATTCCCCGGCAGCCAGCTCAGGCGGGCCGTGAGCACGTTCTTCGGCACCAGCACCATCTCGCGGCCGGCATTCGGGCCGTCCGTGAACTTGGCGTTCACGTGCTGCAGGTGGGCGGTGGCGCGCCAGCCTGCGGCCAGCTCGGCCTCGGCATCGACCTCCACACCCTGGCGGCGGGTCGGGTCGAGGTTGGTGTTGGCGAAGGCGGTCGGGTCGTAGAAGATCTCGTTGTCCAGCTTGTGGCGGAACACGCGCGCCGTCACTTTGCGCGCGGCATCGCCCCAGGCGGCGCCGAACTCGAGATCGTGCGAGGTCTGCACCTTCAGCAGGCTGAGGCTGGTGCGGAAGCTGTTTTCGTCGACGTTGGCCACGCGGTAGCTCTGCCCTGCCCGCGCGGTCAGTTCCAGCAGCGGCAGCACGCGGTAGCTGCCTTGTGCTTCCCAGGCATTCTGGCCCTGCTTGCCGTTATCGGCCACGCCGCCCAGCATCGCATCGACGTAGTCCTTGTCGAAGATTTCGCGGCGCGCGCCCAGCGCCACGCGGCCGTCGTGGGCCGGATCGAAGCGCAGCTCGTCGCGCAGGTAGACGGCCTTCGATTTCTGGCTGGCGTCGGCCAGCGAGAAGCTCGAGGTGGTCTTGCGCTTCCAGTTGATGACGTCGACGCCGGCCACCAGTTCGTTGAGCATGCCGCCGTTCAGGGTATGCAGCCAGCGCGCACGCGGCGAGAACTGGTTCTGGCGGCCTTCATATTTGGTCAGCGAGGGACCGCTGCCGAAGTCGTAGTTGGAGCTGGCGTCGCGCTCGCGGTGCGACAGCTCGGCGGCCAGGTCGATTTCGCCGATGCGGTATTCGGCAAAGGCGTTGACGCGGTCGGTGTCGAGCGAGCCGAAGTCGTTCGGCGTTCTGGTCTGGCGCGGATTTTCCTGGAACTGCGCCAGGGTCAGGGAGCCCGGGAAGCGCGAGTCCTGGCGCGCGCTCTCCACGCGGATGCCGGCGCGGCCGCCGCTGTAGCCGACCTGTACGCCGGCCGACACGCTGTTCTGCGTGAAATCGCTGTTGGCGCGGTAGTTGCCGTTGTCCTGGCGGGCCACGGCGACGTCGGCGCTGAGCTTGCCGGCGACGTGCGACAGCGACGCGCGGACGTCGCGCTCGCGGAACTGGCCGGCTTCGCCGAACACGGAACCGTGCGGTCGAGCCGACAGGGTCGACGGCTGCGACGCGCGGCGGGTCACGATCTGGATCACGCCGCCGGTCGCGCCTTCGCCGTACAGCACGCTGCTGCCGCCGCGCGTGATCTCGATGCGCTCGACGGTGTCGATCGGGATCGTCGACAGCACGGAGCTGGCGAGTTCGTTCTCGTTCAGGCGCACGCCGTCGACCATGATCACCATGTTCTGCGCGCCGTTGGTGCCGAAGCCGCGCAGGTCGAGCGCGAAGTCCGGCGAGGAGTCCAGGCTCTGGCGGCCGAACACGCCGCCGATCTTGCGGATCGCCTGGTTGACGTCGTTCACGCCGGCCTGGCGGATCTCGTCGCTGGTGATGACGGTGGCGCCGATCGGCTCCAGCGTTTCGGCGCTGGGAAAGCGCGAGCCGGTGATGACGACGGTGCTGGGCGCGGGCTCGTCGGCACGGGCGGCAAAAGGAAGGGAAACGGCAATGGCGCAGGCCAGCGCGAGCGGCTTTTTGGAAATCATCGGATTATTCTTTGGTGGATCGTTAGGCCGGCGCGCGTCCCCGCATGCCGGCTCAATACGGAAGCGCGGCCATTGCCCGCTTCCCCCTGTCTGGCCGGTATCCGGGCTAGCAAGACTCACCGCTTCACCTTCCTGCTTGAACGCAGTGGTTATCGAAGCGGCCAGCCATCCTATAAGAGCGTTTAACAAAGCCTGCAGGGCAAGGCGCATCGTCGAAGACAGTACGCCAGTACGGCGAGACGAATGCAACGCCGCCATGCAGGTTTTGTTAGACGCTCAGATGGCACTTGTTTACCGTTGCGGGGGCAGCACACGTTGGCGCGGCGCCGGGGGCGCCTGCGCTCCGTGTTTCCCGTTTAACTGCACGCGATGGAGGACGCGTGCGGGCACCAGAACCCCGAAATTATAAACCTAATAAGCAACATCTCTGCCGTTTTGGCCCGGTTCCGGGCTGAATTTATGGCAGGCGGTGGTTTTTTCGGCAGGGTTTTCGCATATAGTGTGAGCACAAAAACAAGTTGCCAATAATCAAATCAATCCGGACTTTTGGGGGTCACGCAATGAGATTGGGTTTCACACTACTACGCACGACCGCGGCTGCGGTCCTGCTGGCGGCGGGCGTGGCGGTCACGGCCGACCTGCTCGCAGGACCGGACGGGGCGCCGGCGGCACCGGCCGCCGCTGGCGCGCCGCCGGCTTCGCTCGACGGCATCGCGCTGGCCCTGCCTAACGCCGCGGCAGTGACGGTGCCCAGCGCGCCGAACGCATGGGGCGGCGCCCGCACCGGGCTCGAGCCGACGCTGTCGGACCGTGTTGTCCACTACGACATCGACGCGACCCTCGACCCGGTCAAGCACACCGTGACCGGCCGCGAAAAGCTCACCTGGCGCAACCGCAGCAGCGTGCCGGTGAAGAGCGTCTACCTGCACCTCTACATGAACGCCTTCGAAGGCGCAGGCAGCACCTTCTTTACCGAGAAGCGCCAGCGCGACGGCGCCTTCCGCTCCGGCGTCGACATCAAGGAAGGCGAGTGGGGCCACATCGCCCTGCGCACCGTCACGCAAGGCGACGCCACCGTGCCCTGGATCTTCGTCCATCCGGACAACGGCCCGGCCACCGACCACACCGTGGTGCGCTTCGACCTGCCGGCAGCCGTCGCGCCGGGCGCTTCGACCACCCTCGACATCGACTTCCATACCCAGCTGCCGCGGGTGATGGCGCGCACCGGCTACTTCGGCAGCTTCCACCTGGTCGGCCAGTGGTTCCCGAAGATCGGCGTGCTGGAACTGCCGGGCGAACGCGGCGCCACCGCCCCGCGCTGGAATGTGCACGAGATGCACCTGAACTCCGAGTTCTATGCGGACTTCGGCAGCTTCGACGTGCGCCTGTCGGCGCCGACGGAGTACACGATCGGCGCCACCGGCGAGCGCCAGGGCGCCCCGGTCGAGAAGAACGGTCTGCTGACCCACCGCTACGTGCAGGGCGACGTCCACGACTTCGCCTGGACCGCGGACAAACGCTCGGCCAAGCCGATGGTCGAGACCTGGACCGGCCCGGGCAGCCCGAACGTCACCGTCACCGTGCTGTATCCGCCCGAGTACGCGGCCAGCTCGGCGCCGGCCATGAAGGCGGCCAAGGATTCGCTGACCTATTTCTCGAACACGCTCGGCCCCTACCCCTACAAGACGCTGACGGTGGTGATCCCGCCGCACAACGCCGAAGAAGCGGGCGGCATGGAATACCCGACCTTCTTCACCGCCGAAGGCTATGCCCAGGTCGAACCCGACCTCGGCCAGCAATACCTGCTGGACTTCGTCACCATCCACGAATTCGGACACGGTTACTTTTACGGCCTGCTGGCCAACAACGAGTTCGAAGAGCCGGTGCTGGACGAAGGCCTGAACGAGTACTGGGACCTGCGCATGATCCGCGAGCGCGGCCAGAAGATCCATGCGGCCTCGCCCTTCATGCGCCGGATCGGCATCACGCCGAGCTTCGATGCCTTCGCCGCCGAGCGCACGGGCACGCCGCGCAGCGATCCGGCCGACGCCCCGGGCCAGAACGCCTACGACCGCCTGCAGGACATCGGCCCGGTCTACAGCCGCACCGCGACCCTGATGCGCGATCTCGAAGCGCGCGTCGGCAAGGAGCCGATGGAGCGCGCGTTCAAGGAATACTACCGCCGCTGGAAGTTCCGCCACCCGAGCACCGCCGACCTGCGCGAGACCCTGGCCGAAGTGACCGGCCAGCGCGCCGCCGTCGAAACCGTGTTCGCCCAGCAGGTGTATGCGGTGACCAAGGTCGACGACCGCGTCGCCAGCATCACCAGCCGCGAACAGCTGCCGCTGCCGGGCACGCGCCAGACGGGCAGCAACTGGGTCGAGGACAAGCAGGAAGACCTCGACAAGCGCGTCGAGAAGGAGCGCGAAGCCTGGAAGAAGGCGAACCCGAAGGCGAAGGAAGGCCAGGGTCCCTACCCCTTCCGCACCGAGGTGCTGGTGCGCCGCTACGGCGCCGCAGTGCCGCAGCTGCTGACCGTGAAGTTTGACGACGGCAGCGTCGAGAACGTGCGCTGGGATGCCAACGAGAGCTGGCACAAGTTCAGCTGGACCAAGCCGGCCAAGGCCGTCTCGGCCGAACTCGATCCGCAGCGCCTGCACTACCTCGACGCCAACAAGCTCGACGACAGCCGCACCATCAAGGCCGACGCAAGCGCGTCGCGCCGCTGGGGCATGGATGCCGCCGCCTTCATCGAATACCTCCTGACCCTGATCGCGACCGTATGATGAACACCGACCAGACCCTCGACTCCCCGTCCCTGGCGCCGCAGAACGCCGACGTGCGCCGCCGCCACGGCCTGCGCCCCCTCCTCAATGCGATGCGCGCCGCGCTGCAGTGGCGCCTGATGCTGTGGTGGGCCCTGCTGCTCCTGCTGCCGACCCTCGCCGCCAGCCTGCCGGTGTGGCAGATGCTGGCCGCGAACCTCGACAACTCGGTGTACGCGCCGCAACTGGCCGAGAGGCTCGACATGCTCGCCATCGCCGACCTGATGGGCGCGGTGCGCGATCGCTTCGGGATCGCCATGAGCGCCGGCGGCATCGTCGCGCTGGCGCTGACCCTGCTGCTGTCGCCGCTGCTGGCCGGGATGAGCATCCATGCCGCACGCGCGACCCGTCGTCCCGGTTTCATCGACCTGCTGGCTGGCGGCGCCCAGGAATATGCGCGCATGTTCCGCATGATGGTGTGGAGCGTGATCCCGCTGATCGTCGTCGGCGTGGTGGCCGGCATCGCCTTCAAGGTGGCCGGCAAGAGCGCCGAGCGTGCGGTGCTGGAAAGCGACGCCGAGCAGGCTTCGCGCCTGGCGCTGATCGCGACCGCGGTGGTGTTCGTGCTGGTACACGCCACCCTCGACGCCGGCCGCGCGCTGCTGGCCAACGAACGCCGTCGCCGCTCGGCCATCGTGGCCTGGTGGGGCGGCGTGCGCCTGATGCTGCGCCGTCCGCTGTCGCTGCTGGGCGTGTATGTGCTGGTAACCGGCGTCGGCCTGCTGCTGGCCGCCCTGCTGGCCGTGGCGCGCCTGCACGTGCCGGCGCTGGGCGGCGGCGGCACGGTCGGCGCCGTGCTGCTGACCCAGCTGGCGGTGCTGGTGCTGGGCTGGATGCGTAGTGCGCGCTTGTTTGCGATGATGGCGCTGGTCAGGGCAAGGCCGCAGTAAACCGTCGCCCCCGCGCAGGCGGGGGCCCAAGTTCTGCTTACGCTGACGATACGCGTGCAAACTTGGATCCCCGCCTGCGCGGGGACGACGGGTGCGCTAACATGGCCTCTTCATTATCCGTTTTGAGGAGCCGCCATGACCACCCGCCTGCCCACCTACTTCGTCTCCCACGGCGGCGGCCCCTGGCCCTGGATGAAGGACCAGTACGGCGGCGCCTACGACCAGCTCGAAGCCTCGCTGGTCGACATCAAGCGCCAGGTCGGCGCCCGCCCGAAGGCGGTGCTGGTGGTGACCAGCCACTGGGAGACCGACCAGTTCGCGGTGTCGAGCAATCCAGCGCCCGGCATGATCTACGACTACGGCGGCTTCCCGCCGCACACCTACCAGATCCAGTACCCGGCGCCGGGCGAGCCGCAGCTGGCCGCCCGTGTCGCACAGCTGCTGACCGCAGCCGGCCACCCGGCCAGCCTGGACCCGGAACGCGGTTTCGACCACGGCACCTTCTCGATGCTCGCGCCGGTTTACCCGGAAGCCGATATGCCGGTGGTGCAGCTGTCGATCCGCCGCGGTTACGACCCGGCCGTGCACCTGGCCGCCGGCCGCGCGCTGGCGCCGCTGCGCGACGAAGGCGTGCTGATAGTCGGCAGCGGCCTGTCCTTCCACAACCTGCGCCAGTTCGGCCCCGGCGGCGCGCTGGCTTCGCATGCCTTCGACACCTGGCTGCAGCACGTGCTGCTGGAACTGTCGCCGCGTGATCGCGAACAGGCGCTGCTGGGTTGGAGCGAGGCGCCGTACGCGAGGCACGCGCATCCGCGTGAGGATCACCTGGTGCCGCTGTGGGTGGCGCTGGGGGCGGCCGAGCAGGAAGCGGCTGCCTGCGTGTATCACGAGGACAGCTTCTTCGGGGCGCTGACGGTGTCGAGTTTCAGGTTTGGGGCGGCCGCGGCAGCGTAAGGTAGGGTGGGCACCCCGTGCCCACGTGCGTCATTTGCGGCAAGCCGGTGTTTGCGTGGGCACGGGGTGCCCACCCTAGGGTCAGGTTCCCCGTTTTCCGCGTGCAGCTTCTTCTGCCTTCTTCGCCGCCTTCTCTTCCGCAATCCGCGCCTTCTCTTCCATCTCGATGCGGTGCCTCTCGAGCGCCTCGGCGCGGGTCGCCGGGGTCTCCAGGCTGATGCGGCCCAGCGCGCCCTGGCGGTAGTCTTGCAGGAACACGTGCGACGCCTTTTCGTAGTCGAAGTCGCCGCCGCGCACGCGGAAGCCGCGGCGCTGGGCCACGCCCTCGATCACGCCGAAGCCGTCCATGCCCTCGGTCTTGAAGCCGTAGCGCGCGCTCAGGAGCTGCGGGTAGCGCTGCAGCAGCAGCGTGCCCAGGAACTCGGCGACTTCTTCCTCGATCACGGCATTGGTGCCGACCGCGTGGCTGGCGGCCAGCATCATGCCGTCGCTTTCCATCGCGATCTTCGGCCACAGCATGCCGGGGGTGTCGACCAGCACCGTGAACTTGTCCAGGTAAATCTTCTGCTGGGCCTTGGTGACGGCCGGCTCGTCGCCGACCTTGGCCACGCGCTTTTTCAGCAGTGCGTTCATGAGGGTCGATTTGCCGACGTTCGGGATGCCCATGATCATGATGCGCAGCGGCTTGGTCGGCACGCCGCGGTGCGGCGCCAGCTGCTTGCACAGGTCGGGGATGCGGGCGACGTCGGACGGCTTCTTGGTCGTCATCGGATAGGCGGTGACGCCTTCCTGGGCGTCGTACCAGGCGGCCCAGGCGGCGGTCGCCACGGGGTCGGCCAGGTCGGTCTTGTTCAGGACCTTCAGGCAGGGTTTGTTGCGGAACTTGCGCAGTTCCTCGACCATCGGGTTGCTGCTCGCCTGCGGCAATCTAGCGTCCAGGACCTCGATGACCACATCGGTGTTTTCCATCTGCTCCGCAGCCTGCTTGCGGGCAGCGGCCATGTGGCCCGGGAACCATTGAATCGACATGCTTTATTCTCAATAATGTGCGTACAAGACGCTATTTTACGCTGTCGAAGCCGGCGAGCTCCTGTTCGGTGAAGGTCGGGTTGGCGACGGCCTGGCGCAGCAACTCCGCAATATCGCCGCGCCGCAGCAATTCCAGGTCGTGGTGCTGGCGCGCCAGCGCGCGCTGGATCAGCGGATGGGCGAGCAGCCGCGCCTCCTTTTTCGGGGTATTCGGCACCACGCCGGTGACGGTCACGGCGGCCTGGTCGGTGGCATCGTACTCGCGCCCGACCGCCGCTTCGGCCTGACCGGGGTCGCCCACCAGCAGGCAGCGGATCGCATAGGCGAGCGAAGCCACGCCGTCCTCCGCCATCGAGGCCAGCAGGCCGCCGGCGGTATCCTCGCCGGGAATCATGGCCATGACTTCGTCGAGGACCGCCGGCCAGGGCTGCTGCCCCGGGTCGCCGGACAGGATGCACTGCCAGATTTCGGCGACAATGTCGCGCGCACGCCCTTCCCGCCCGCTGCCCTGGATGGCGGCAAAGCGCTCGCAGGCGGGCATCAGCCGGGTTGCGGCCGCCGCCGCGCAGGCCACCCGCGCCTCCAGCGGCAACGCCGCCAGTTTGCGCAGAAGGTCATCCTTGTCGTAGCTGAGAATCGAATCTGCCATCCCGACATTCTACCGCGCAGCCGGCTTAGGGCCGCACTCGCTCGGCGGCAGCGGCTGGCCGGGGTCGAAAGCCGCCAGTTCGTTCTTGGCCAGTTTGACGTCTTTTGCGAACTCGGTCAGGTAGCGCGTGCGCTCCTCGCTCTGCCATTCGGCATCCGAAAAACCCTTCAGCGGATGGTTCCTGCTCGTAAAGACCTTGCCTTCCAGGCGCGGCATCAGGGCGCGGTCGGGGTCGGTGTTTTCCTTGAGCAGATAGCCGTCGACGTCGCGCAGGGTCAGCGGCAGGGCCGCCTCCTGGTCGCGCATCAGCTTGCCGAACATGGTCAGCTTCACCACGTTGGGGCCGGGGCCGAGCAGGTCGTTGAAGGTCAGCAGCGCGAAAGGCTTGCCGCGCGCATCGTCGACCCGGCCGCTGATCACGTAGCGCCCGGGCATGCGCACCTCGACCGGCAGCAGGAAGACCAGCGAACCGTTTTCCACCGCCTCGCGCACCTGGCCGGTCCAGACCGCCGGCAGCTCGGGCGTGTAGATCACGTCGAACACCACCATGCCGTTCTTGCCGTTGACGTTGTAGCTGACCTGGGTGCGGATGGTGCCGTTGAAGCCGGCCAGCCCGGTCTGCGCGGGCGCCAGCACGCCGGCGTAGGCGCCGTCGTTCGGCACCGGGTCCGAGCCGCTGCCATCGTCGGCAAAGGCGATGCTCACCTGCGGGGTCTGGCGCGCGCCGCGGTAGGTAATGCCCTGCGCGATGGCGCGTGTGATCACCAGCGGCTGCACCTGGCCGGCGGCATTCACCGCGCGCAGCGAGAAGGCGACTGCCTCGTTGGCCGCCATGTAGACGCGCGACTGCGAGGTCTGCAGCTGTACATTGGCATCCACCCCGCCGCCCTGCAGGCGCATCGGGTTCATCTCGGTGACCGGGTTGTTGGGGTAGTTCTGGTCGGCGTTTTCCGCCATCGGGCGCGAACCGACCGGGTACTGGCTGCCTGCCTGGTAGCTGCAGAAGGTGTGGTCGGCCAGCTGGTAGTTGCTGACCAGCTGCTCGCGGCGCTGGCGGCGCTCGTCGACGGCCGGCAGGCTGCTCTCGCCCACCGGGTGGAAGAAGGGCTTGCCTTGCTGCGCCGGGGCTTGCGCGCTTGTGGTGGCCGGCGCCGGGCTGCCATGCTCCATCAGGCTCCAGAGCAGGATGCCCAGCACGGCCAGCGCAAGGATGGGCAACGCCAGCCGGCGCAACCAAGGCACGCTTCGCGGTCCTTGTTGCGCCGGTTGGCGTCCCTGATTCATCGGCTTCTTAGAGGGCACTGCTCACCATCGCACTTCGGACGACGGAAACAATGCCTGCCCAGTTACCGCTGGTGTAGTGATTGTAGGTTTCGTTGTCATCACGGAAGGACACCGAGTGGTAGCTCCACTTGGTACTGCCGCCCTCGTTGGCGGCGGTGCCGAGCGTCAGGTCGTTGCACAGCCAGTCGCTGGGGTTGCAGTAGGAGCCGCCGGAACTGCCGGAGACGCCGCCGGAGCTGTGGTAGGCCACCGCTTCGTCGTCCTGGCCCGGCAGGATGCCCGAGTAAGCCGTGCCCTTGGAAGCGGCGTACATGTAGAACCAGATGCCGCGGGTGGTATTGTGGTTGTACATCGCGCGGGCGGTGCTGGTCTTCAGGTCGGACGTGAGCGGATCCGAGACTGCCCAGGAGCCGTAGTCGGCCAGCTCGGAACCGCCGCCGGCGCCCGAGGCGGCGCGCACCCATTTGATGTTCCAGCCGGTCTGCGAAGTGCCGTCCGCATTGCCGCACACGCCGGACGAATTGGACACCGCATTCTTCTTCAGGCGCGCCGAGCCGCCGTAGTTGGCCATCACATAGCCCATCATCAGGTCGCCCGCGCTGTGGGTCGCGATGTAGCACCAGTTGTTGCCGGTGCAGAAGCAGTCCAGCGCATCGCGGATGTGGCCGCTCTGCGAGGCGATGCTGTTGTAGCCGTCCCAGTTGACGGCTTTCTTGTTGACGCCTGCGGCCGTCGACGACGGTCCCCAGTAGGTGAAGCTGTTGTAGTCGCCGACCGTGCCGCCGCCTGTGCGGCCGTTGATCCATAACGTGTAGTTCGTTGCCGATGCCAGTCCCGCTACCGCAAACAGGCACAATGCCAGTACCGTGCGTATCAGTCTCATCTTGTCTCCACTCGTTCGTTGTCGTTGGATTGCGCTTGCTGCCCGCACGGGCACACAAAAAATTCCGCACGACCGTGCTACAGCCGAGTCGAATGTAGATGGGACATGTGTTCAAGTCAATTACCGCACGAGACAAATTGCTGAGTGTGGCGGAAAGCGCAAAGGCGCCATGCCCGCCACATGAAACGTGCTATCGCGCGTAGTTTTCCATCGCACTTCGGACCACGGACACGATGCCGCTCCAGTTGCCGAGGGTCGAGTGGCTGTAGTCTTCGCCGTCGTCGCGGAAGGTGACGGAGTGGTGGTCCCACTTGGTGCTGCCGCCCTGGTTCGGTTCGGTGCCCAGCCTGAGATCGTTGCAGAACCAGTCGCCCGGATTGCACAGCGACGTGCCGGAACTGCCCGAGACGCCGCCCGCGCTGTGGTAGGCCTCGACGCCATCGTCCTGCCCCGGCAGGAAGGCCGAGCCGAAACCGCCCGAGGCCCCTGCGTACATGTAGAACCAGATGCCGCGCGTCTCGTTGTGGTTGTACATGGCGCGCGCGGTGTGGGTCTTCACGTCCTGCACCAGCGGCTCCGAAGTGGTCCAGGCGCCGATGTCCGCCAGCTCCGAACCGCCGCCCGAGCCGGCCGCCGCGCGCACCCATTTGATGTTCCAGCCGGTCTGCGATCCGCCGGCGTTGCCGCACACGCCGTTGCTGGCCGCCACCGCGTTCTTGCGCAGCCGCGCCGAACCGCCGTAGTTGGCGATGGTGTAGCCAAGAATTAGGTCGCCGGCGCTGTGGGTCGCGATGTAGCACCAGTTATTCCCGGTGCAGAAGCAGTCGAGGGCATTGCGGATCAGGATGCTCTGGCTGGCTATGCTGCTGCGGCCGTCCCAGTTGACGGACTTCTTGTTGACGCCGGCGGCCACCGAGGCCGGGCCCCAGTAGTTGAAGCTGTTGTAGTTGCCGATGACCCCGCCGCCGGTGCGGCCGTTGATCCACAGGCTGTAGTTGGTGGCCGATGCCAGTCCCGCACAGGCGAGCAGGCACAGCGCCACCAGGGTGCGCAGCAGTCTCATCATCCCCTCCAGTTCAGTTTTTGTGGAGGTTAGATATGGCTGCGCTGCTTAGGTTCGCACGGCGTTCTCAGTCGAGTTCGGCCAAAGCCTTCACATGCACGGCCACGCTGCGGCCCAGGGCCGACAGGTTGTAGCCGCCTTCCAGGCAGCTGACGATGCGCCCTTGCGCATGCTCGCGCGCCACCTCGACCAGGCGGTGGGTCATCCAGGCATAGTCGGCCTCGACCAGGGCCATGCCGCCCAGGTCGTCTTCCTTGTGGGCGTCGAAGCCGGCCGAGATGAAGATCATCTGCGGGCGGTGCGCATGCAGGGCCGGCAGCCAGTGCTCCTGCACCAGCTTGCGGATCACGTCGCCGCCGCTGTAGGCCGGCACCGGAATGTTGACGCTGTTCGCCGTGACGGGCGACGGTTCGGTGTAAGGATAGAAGGGGTGCTGGAAGAAGCTGGCCATCAGCACGCGCGGATCGTCGCGGAAGGATTCGTCGGTGCCATTGCCGTGGTGGACGTCGAAATCGACGATGGCGACCCGCTCCAGCCCATGCACCTCGAGCGCGTGGCGGGCAGCAATGGCGACGTTGTTAAATAAGCAGAACCCCATCGGCTCGCCGGGACGCGCATGGTGGCCGGGCGGACGGATCGCGCAGAAGGCGTTGTCGACACTGCCTGCAATGACATCGTCGGTGGCGGCCAGCGCCAGGCCGGCGGCGCGCAGGGCGGCGCGGTAGCTGTCCTTGCACAGCAGGGTGTCGCCGTCGAGCGGATAGTGTTCGCTGCCGCTGGGCAGGTTGTCGCGCACGAGGTCGATGGCGCCCTGGCTGTGGTTGCGCAGGATCGCTGCCTCACTGGCCGGGTCGCCGCCGCGGCGTTCGATCAGGCCGTCCAGCCTTGCCAGGATCAGCTGGTCCTCGATCGCCTGCAGTCGCGCCGGCGTTTCGGGGTGCCAGTCGCCCATCTCGTGGAGGGAACAGTCCGGGTGGCTGTAGATTGCTGTACTCATTATGCTGCGCTCATCCGTATCACATGGATCGGCGTTCTCGCATAGAATCGAAATGCCGAAAAGATTGCCGATAGCGATAATCTACCATGTTCAAACAATTACATTCCGCTGCCCGACAGGTCGGCCAGATCGTGGTGGGCAAGGACCAGCAGGTGCGCCTTGCCCTCACCTGCCTGCTGGCCGGCGGCCACCTGCTGATCGACGACGTGCCGGGCGTCGGCAAGACCACGCTGGCGCATGCCCTCGCGCTGACCCTGGGCCTGCAGTTCAACCGCGTGCAGTTCACCAGCGACCTGCTGCCGGCGGACGTGGCCGGCATCTCGGTGTACGAACGCGAGAAGAACGGCTTCGTGTTCCATCCCGGCCCGATCTTCACCCAGGTGCTGCTGGCCGACGAGATCAACCGCGCCACGCCGAAGACCCAGTCCGGCTTGCTGGAAGCGATGGAGGAGCGCCAGGTCACTGCCGACGGCGTCACGCGCGCCCTGCCCGAACCCTTTTTCGTGATCGCGACCCAGAACCCGGCGCACCAGGTCGGCACCTTCCCGCTGCCCGAATCCCAGCTCGACCGCTTCCTGATGTGCCTGTCGCTGGGCTACCCCGACGCCGGCGCCGAGCGCGCCCTGCTGATGGGCGAGGACCGGCGCGCGATGCTGAAAACCCTGCAGGCGGTGATGCGCCCGGAAGAACTGCTGGACGCCCAGCGCTCGCTGCGCGCGATTCATGCCTCCGGCTCGCTGATCGATTACCTGCAGGCGCTGGCCCAGGAATCCCGTTCCGGCAAGCTGTTCGCCGAGGGCCTGTCGCCGCGCGCGATGCTGGCCCTGCTGCAGGCGGCGCGCGCCTGGGCTGGGCTGGAGGGGCGCGACCACGTGATCCCGGAAGACATCCAGACCCTGCTGGTGCCGGTCTGCGCCCACCGCCTGCGCCCGCTCAAGGCTGCGCATGGCGGCGGCAGCGCCAGCCGCGACCTGGTGCTGCAGCTGCAGAAATCGGTCCCGCTTTGAAATGACGACGGCGGCCGTGACCAGGTTAGCGCTCGGCGCCCGCATCTACGCCTGGCTGCGCGGCCGGCGCAGCACCTGGCGCGAGCGCACCACCGCGCGCGACCGCGGCGAGGTCGAGCTGAGCCAGCGCCGCGTCTACATCCTGCCGACCCGCGCCGGCCTCGGTTTCGGCGCCCTGCTGCTGGCGCTGCTGGTCGGCTCGATCAATTACAGCCTGGGCCTGGGCTTCGGCCTGACTTTTGTGGCCGCCGCCTGCGGGCTGGTCGACATGATTTATACCTACCGCAACCTGGCCCATCTGCACCTGCGCCCCGGCCGCAGCAGCGCCGTGTTCGCGGGCGAGGAAGCGCCCTTCGAGCTGCAGCTGTCCAACCGCACGCGCCTGGCCCGCTACGCGCTCTGGATCGACCGCGACACCATCAAGGACCCGCGCCACGCGGTCGACGTCGCAGCCGGCTCCAGCACTACCGTGCTCCTGACCGGCACCAGCAGACAGCGCGGCTGGATGCAGGCGCCGCGCGTGCGCCTGTCCACCCGCTTTCCGCTCGGCCTGTTCAACGCCTGGAGCTACTGGCAGCCGGACAGCCGCGCGCTGGTCTACCCTTTTCCGGAACAGGATGCGCCGCCGCTGCCCTCGAGCGGCTACCCGAGTCCGGACGGCTTCGGCAGCGCCGGCAGCGACGACTTCGCCGGCGTGCGCAGCTACCAGCCCGGCGACCCGCTGCGCCAGCTGGCATGGCGCCACATCGCCCGCCTCGACCCGGCGCTCGGCGGCCAGCTGGTCACCAAGCAGTTCGAGGGCGGCTCGCTCGATGAACTGGTGCTCGACCTGGACGCGCTGCCGCCCCAGCTCGACCTCGAGCTGAAGCTGTCGCGCCTGACGCGCTGGGTGCTGGAGGCGGAGCTGCGCTCGCTGCCCTATGCGCTGCACCTGGGCCGCCAACGCATCGCCGCGGCGCTCGGCCCGGCCCAGCAGGCGGCCTGCCTGGAAGCGCTGGCGCTGTACGGCCTCCCGGACGCCGCACGATGAGGCGCCTGGCCACTGCCCCGCTCTCGCGCGACAAGCAGGACACCCTGCTGCTGCTGGCCAGCACGGTGCTGGTGCTGTTGCCGCACACGGCCCACCTGCCGCCCTGGGTCACGCTGGTGTGCGGCGCCACCTTGGTCTGGCGCGCCGTCCTCACGCTGCTGGGCAGGCGCATGCCGGCCAACCTGCTGCTGGTGCCGCTGGCGGTGGCCGCGATGGCGGGCGTGCTGCAGACCTACCATACGGTGCTCGGGCGCGATGCCGGGGTCGCGATGCTGGTGCTGCTGGTGGCCTTCAAGATGCTCGAGATGCACGCGCGGCGCGACCTGTTCGTGGTCGTGTTCCTGTGCTTCTTCCTGGTGCTGACGAATTTCTTCTACTCGCAGAGCATCGGCACTGCGGCCCTGATGCTGGTGTCGATCGTGGCCCTGCTGACCACCCAGCTGTCCTTCCAGCTGACCGGCGCCGTGCCGCCGCTGCGCACCCGGCTGCTGATGGGCGCGAAGATCCTGGCGCTGGCGGCGCCGCTGGCGGCGGCCGGCTTCGTGCTGTTCCCGCGCGTCGACGGTCCGCTGTGGGGCATGCCCGACGATGCGCACGGCGCCCGCACCGGCCTGTCCGACACCATGGCGCCGGGCCAGTTCTCGAACCTGGCCCAATCGGACGACCCGGCCTTCCGCGTCAAGTTCGAGGGCGCGCCGCCGCCCCAGCCGCAGCTGTACTGGCGCGGCCCGGTGCTGGGCGCCTACGACGGCCGCACCTGGACCCGCGTGCTGCCGCGTCCCAGCTTCGGGCGCAAGGCGCCGTCGGCGGTGTCGATCAAGGTGCGCGGCGAGCCGCTGCGCTACCAGGTCACGCTGGAACCCTCGAATACGCGCTGGCTGTTCGCGCTCGAGATGCCGCGCGCGCTGCCGCAACTGTCGGGCGGCCTGGTTAGCGTCAGCGGCGAGCTGGAACTGCAGGCGTCCAGCCCGGTGCGCGAGCGGATCCGCTACGAGCTCATGTCCTATGTCGACTTCAACGTGCAGGCCGGTGAGACCCTGGAAAACGCCTACCAGTGGCTGCTGCTGCCCTACGGCCGCAATCCGAAGGCGCTGGCGGCCGGCCAGCGCCTGAAACAGGACTATCCGGAGGCCATGCAGCGCGTGCATGCGGTGCTGCGCCAGTTCGCCACCGGCGGCTATTCGTACACGCTGCAGCCGCCGCTGCTGGGCAGCGACGCCGTCGACGAATTCTTGTACAACACCCGTGCCGGCTTCTGCGAGCACTTCGCCGGCTCCTTCGTGTTCCTGATGCGCGCGGCCGGCATTCCGGCGCGCGTGGTAACCGGCTACCAGGGCGGCGAACTGAATCCGATCGACGGTTATTTCACGGTGCGCCAGTCCGATGCCCATGCCTGGGGCGAGGTCTGGCTGCCGCAACTGGGCTGGATCCGCATCGACCCGACCGCGGCCGTGGCGCCCGACCGTGTGCAGCGCAACCTGGCGCAGGCGCTGCCGGCCCCGCGTCCGTTCGGCTTCGAGGGCCTGGGACGGCTGATGCAGCCGGATCCGGATTCGCTGCTGGCCAGGGTCCGTTATGCGATCGGCGCCGCCAACAACGGCTGGAACCAGTGGGTGCTGAACTACACGGCGCAGCGCCAGGCCGCATTGATGGAAACCCTGCAGGAAAACCTGTTCGGCTGGCCAAGCGCGGCCGTGCTGGTGCTGGTCTGTGCGCTGTTGCTGATCGCTGGAAAATTCTCGAAGCAAAGGCGGACAGACCCGGTCGATAAGCTATACTCGGCCTTGTGCCACCGCCTCGGCCAGCTGGGCCTGCCGCGCGCACCGGACGAAGGACCGACGGCGTACGCCGCACGTGTCGCCGGCGCCGCCCTGCCCCCCGAACCGAAGGCCGCCGCGGCCGAATTCCTGCGCCGCTACAGTGCCTGGCGCTATGCACCGCCACCGCAGACCCCGCCGCACGGCGCCGGCCTGCTGACCACCCTGAAAGAGTTGCTGTCCCGAGTTCGATGAAATCCTTTGTACCGCTGCTGCTTGCCCTCTCCATCGGCGCCGGGCCAGCGTCCCACGCTTTCGCCGCCTCCTCGTCCCACCACACTGGCGCCAAAGTTGCCAAAACGGCCAAGGCCGCGAAATCGGCCAAGCTTGTCAAAAAGGCCAAGAGCAAGGCCGCCAAGCCCGTACCCGCGCCCAGCCGTCCAAGCATCGACTACGACGGCGAGCAGGTCAATTTCAGCGAATGGCAGGCGGTGCGCGACTTCGAGGACGACATGGTCCAGCGCAACGGTTTCGAGCGCGCCGAGGTCGAGGCGGCGGTCGGCAAGCTGCGTTTCATCGATTCCGCGGTCCAGCTGGTGAAACCGGCGCCACCGGGCAAGCCGAAGAACTGGCAGGCCTACAGCGGGCGCTTCATCGAGCCGATCCGTATCAACGCCGGCCTGCGTTTCTGGAACGAGAACGCGGCCCAGCTGGCGCGCGCCGAGGCGCAGTATGGCGTGCCGGCCGAGATCATCGTCGGCATCATCGGCGTCGAAACGATCTACGGCCGCGATACCGGGCGCTTCCGCGTGATGGACGTGCTGGCCACCCTCGCCTTCGCTTATCCGGAATCGCCGAACCGCAACGACCGCATGCAGTTCTTCCGCAGCGAGCTGGAAAAGACCATGATGCTGGCGCGCCAGGAGAACATCGATCCGTTCTCGCTGCTCGGCTCGTTTGCCGGCGCGGTCGGCATGCCGCAGTTCATGCCGAGCAATATCCTGAAATATGGCGTCGATTACGACGGTGATGGCATCGTCGACCTGCGCAACTCGGCCGCCGATGCGATCGGCAGCGTCGCCAATTTCCTCGTCGCGCACGGCTGGGACCGCAATGCGACCGGTCCGTCCGTGTTCCCGGCCGACGTCGCCCCGAGCATGGCCTGGGAGCCGCTGCTGGGCGGCCTGGAAGCGCGTTACCAGCCGGCCGAGCTGCAGGGCGCCGGCGTCGTGACCCGGACACCGCTGCCCGAACAGCGCACCTACGGCCTGATCGATCTGCAGAACGGCGCCGACCCGACCGAGTACTGGGTAGCAAATGCTAACTTCTTTGCTATCACAAAATATAATCGGAGTTATTTCTATGCCATGTCGGTCATCGAATTGGGCCGCGCAGTGAGGCTCGCACGGGGCAACTGAGCCTGAATCCGTGAGAATCTTTGTATCTCTTTGTAACGGTACAACAGGTGTTATTGCTGAGTTAATGCCGTACTGACAACGATATACCCCCGGGGGTATCCTCTTTTCCTCTAGCTAGTTCCCTGAGGAAACAGATTGCTGGCCCCCATACCCCCATCGAACTTGGCGTTTCACTATGCGTTTGGAAACGTGCGGCAGCGCATCGAGAATTGCTTTACACTTAAGTTTAAATAAAAAGCAATTAATTTTTCAGTGAGTTTGTGAGAGAATTGCATTGCGGCTATTGTTGCAGCAAGACAACGGACTGAGCAGGCGTGGCTGATACTTATTGCTCTTAAGTACTAAATTAGAAATTAGTTGTATAATTTAGTAGAAATAATCGTAATCTTGTTGGGATACAAAAGCCGCCCGCGAGCTCCATCAACCCAAAAATAGGAATAGTGACATCATGACGAACCAAGTCGGCATTGATATGAACAGCGATTCGGAGAATGACGAACTGCTGCAGTACAACCCGAACCGCCTGCTCGACACCCTGATCGAGAACCTGCGCCTGAAGAACGACGCAGCCCTGTCTCGCGCGCTGGAAGTGGCGCCGCCGGTGATCTCGAAGATCCGCCACCACCGTCTGCCGGTCGGCGCTTCGCTGCTGATCCGCATGCACGAAGTCAGCGACCTGTCGATCCGCGACCTGCGTTACCTGATGGGCGACCGCCGTGCGAAATTCCGCATCAGCGACAAGCAGTTCAAGCCGAAAGACAAAGACAACGGCGCCGGCGCGGAATAAGCATGCGCGCGCCTACGGACGGCGGCACCTCATGCCGCCGCACCGTCTGCAGTAACAGCAGTTCTTCCTCGAGAGGGGAGACCCCCAGCGCCCAGACCTCGCGCCGGGAGAAATGACCAACAAGGCCACCGAGCCAGTCAATCAGGCGGGGAACACACCCGTCGAGAGATAACGATCGCCGCGGTCGCAGACGACGAACACGATCGTCGCGTTCTCCACGGTCTGCGAAATGCGCAATGCGATTTCGCAGGCGCCGGCCGCGGAAATACCGCAGAAGATGCCCTCCTCGGCCGCCAGACGGCGCGCCATCTGTTCCGCAGCCGCCTGCGTCACGTTCTCGACCTGGTCGACACGCGCCTTGTCGAAGATCTTCGGCAGGTAAGCTTCCGGCCATTTGCGGATACCCGGGATCGAGGAGCCCTCTTCCGGCTGGGCGCCGATGATGCGGATCGCCTCGTTCTTTTCCTTCAGGTAGTGCGACACGCCCATGATGGTGCCGGTGGTGCCCATTGCGCTGACGAAGTGGGTCACGCGCCCGTCGGTATCGCGCCAGATCTCCGGACCGGTGGTCTCGTAGTGGGCGCGCGGATTGTCCTGGTTGCCGAACTGGTCGAGGATGATGCCCTTGCCGTCCTTCTGCATCGATTCGGCGAGGTCGCGCGCATACTCCATGCCGCCGGTCTTCGGGGTCAGGATGATCTGGGCGCCATAGGCTGCCATGCTCTGGCGGCGCTCGATCGACAGGTTGTCAGGCATGATCAGGAGCATCTTGTAGCCCTTGATCGCCGCTGCCATCGCCAGCGCGATGCCGGTGTTGCCGCTGGTCGCTTCGATCAGGGTATCGCCCGGCTTGATCTGGCCGCGCTCTTCGGCGCCGCGCAGCATCGACATGGCGGCGCGGTCCTTGACCGAACCTGCCGGATTGTTACCTTCGAGTTTGCCGAGGATGACGTTGTTGCGGGCCGCGGCGTCCGCGCCGGGAATACGGACCAGCTGCACCAGCGGGGTGTTGCCGATCGTGTCCTGAATGGTCTTGTATGCCATGGGTTTGCTTCTGCTTTCTTGCGATCTCAAAACGCCATTCTAATCCGAGATCAACAGCGGCGTACGGCAGCCGCCGAAGAGGGCATGATTGGAAGCAATGTAGGGTGGACGGGGAGCCCGCCCACCCCATCCATCAGCTGGCTGCCTTGGCGCCAGCCTCCGGCTTCGCAGCCGCCTTCGAAGCCTTGGCCGGCTTGGCAGCAGCCTTGTCTTCCGGCTTGGCCATTGCCGCGCCTTCCTTCGACTTGCCGTTCACCTGCAGGCCGGCTTCCGACAGCTTGGCGGCGCGCTTGTCGCCCACGCCCTTCACGCGCTTCTGGAAGTCTGCCCAGTCCTTGAATTCGCCCTTGCTGCGTTCGTCGATGATGGCCTTCGACATGCTCGGGCCGACGCCCTTCACCGAGTCCAGCGCCGCGGCGTCGGCCTTGTTGACGTCGACCTGGGCGAAGGCGATGTTCATCGAGGCTGCCAGCGCAGCGATTGCAAGGAACAGTTTCTTGATCATCTGGTTTTCTCCGTTGGTTGGAAAGCGGGCGGCAGGCGCCGCCCGGATTCATTAACGAACCAGCACGCCGGCCGTTGACGCCGGCGTTTGTGGGAACGCAAGCCTCAGTCGGCTGCGGCGTCGCTGCGGCGGCGATGCGCAAACAGCTCGTCGCCGGTGACGGTGGCCGTACCCAGCTTGCCGACCACGATGCCGCCGGCGCGGTTGGCGGTGGCCAGCGCTTCGGGCAGCGAGGCGCCTGCGCCCAGCATCGCGGCCATGGTGGCGATCACGGTGTCGCCGGCGCCGGAGACGTCGAACACCTCGCGCGCGTCGGCAGGCACGTGCACCACTTCCTCGGCCGTGTACAGGCTCATGCCCTCTTCCGAACGGGTCAGCAGCAGCGCGCTCAAGCCCAGCTCTTCGCGCAGGCCCTGGGCCTTGGCGGTCAGCTGCTCTTCGGTCTTCCAGGTGCCGACGATGCGCTTGAGTTCCGACTTGTTCGGGGTCAGCATGGTGGCGCCGCGGTAAGGCGTGAAATCGTCGCCTTTCGGGTCGACCATCACGGTCTTGCCGGCCTCGCGCGCCATGCGGATCATCTCGGCGACGTTGACCAGGCTGCCCTTGTTGTAGTCGGAGAAGATGATGACGTCGTAGTCCGGCAGCACGGCCTTGAACTGGGTCAGCTTGTCGCGCAGCGTGGTTTCGCTCGGCGCTTCCTCGAAGTCGATGCGCACCATCTGCTGCTGGCGCCCGATGACGCGCAGCTTGACGATGGTGGAGATCTGCTCGTCGCGCTTCAGGTAGCTGTCGATGCTCGACTCGCGCAGGATCTGCTCGACCTCGTCGCCGGCTTCGTCGTTGCCGACCACGCCCAGCAGGCCGCAGTGGGCGCCGAGGGCGGCGGCATTGCGCGCCACGTTGGCGGCGCCGCCCAGACGGGCTTCGCGCTTCTCGATGCGCACCACCGGCACTGGCGCTTCCGGCGAGATGCGCGAGACGTCGCCGAACCAGTAGCGGTCCAGCATGACGTCGCCGACCACCAGCAGGCGCACGGCCTCGAGGTCGGGCGCGTCGGCCTGGCGATAGCTGTCGGTCGGCAGCAGGCGGCTCGGGATGTCCTTGCTCATCGTCTCACCTCACTTGCTGGTCAGGACCGAACGGCCGATGCCGTGGTATTCGATGCCCAGGCTGGTCATCAGGGCCGGCTCGTACAGGTTGCGGCCGTCGATGATCACCGGGTGCTTCAGGCGCGCCTTGATCAGCTCGAAGTCCGGGCTGCGGAAGGCCTTCCACTCGGTGACGATCACCAGCGCTTCGGCGCCGTGCAGCGCATCCATCGGCGACTCGGTGAACTCGATGCGCGCCAGCTTTTCCTCGCCCAGCTCATTGCAGCCGAAATCTATGGCCAGCACGCGCTTGGCCTCGGCCATCGCGACCGGATCGTGCACGGTCACGGTAGCGCCGCGTGTTATCAGTTCCTGCAGCAGCACGCGCGACGGCGCTTCGCGCATGTCGTCGGTGTTCGGCTTGAAGGCCAGGCCCCAGACGGCAAAGCGCTTGCCCGACAGGTCTTCGCCGAAGCGGGCCACGACCTTGCGGCCCAGCACCTGCTTCTGGCGCTCGTTGACGGCTTCCACAGCGCTCAGGATCAAGAGGTCCTGATCGTACTGGCGCGCGGTGCGCTCGATCGCCTGCACGTCCTTCGGGAAGCAGGAACCGCCGTAGCCGGCGCCGGCGTACAGGAAGCTGTGGCCGATGCGCGGGTCGGAACCGATGCCGTGGCGCACCGCTTCGATGTCGGCGCCCACTTTATCGGCCAGGTTGGCGAGCTCGTTCATGAAGGAGATGCGGGTCGCCAGCATGGCGTTGGCCGCGTACTTGGTGAACTCGGCCGAGCGTACGTCCATCCAGTAGGTGCGCTCGTGGTTGCGGTTGAAGGGCGCGTACAGCAGCTTCATGAGCTCGCGCGCGCGCTGGCCGCTGGCTGAGCTATCGTGGCCGATGACGATGCGGTCCGGACGCATGAAGTCCTCGACGGCGGCGCCCTCCTTCAGGAATTCCGGGTTCGACACCACGGTGAAGTCGGTCTGCGTACCGCGCGCTGCAAGCTCTTCCTTGATCGCGGCGGCGACGCGGTCGGCGGTGCCCACCGGGACGGTCGACTTGTCGACGATGACCTTGAAGCCGTCCATGTGGCGGCCGATGCTGCGCGCGGCGGCCAGCACGTATTGCAGGTCGGCGGAACCGTCTTCGTCCGGCGGGGTGCCGACGGCGATGAACTGCAGCTGGCCGTGGGCCACGCTGGCGGCGACGTCGGTCGAGAAATGCAGGCGGCCGGCGGCGCGGTTGCGCGCGACGACTTCTTCCAGGCCCGGCTCGTGGATGGGGATGCCGCCATTGTTGAGCACGTCGATCTTGCGCTGGTCGACGTCGAGGCAGAACACATCGTTGCCCAGTTCCGCCAGGCAGGCGCCGGTAACAAGACCGACGTAGCCGGTGCCGATAATCGTAATCTTCATATTCTCAGTTCATCAATTCATGACATTCAGTTCTTCGGTGCGGCGCGGCGGGTAGGTTTCCCACTTGCTGCAACCCGGGCACTGCCAATAATACTGGCGCGCCTTGAAACCGCAGTGGCTGCACTGGTAGCGCGCGAGCTTCTGCGTATAGCCGTGGACCAGGTTCTTCACCATCGACAATTCTTCCCAGACATTGGCCGGCGCATCCATCAGGCGCGCTTCGAGCAGTTTGTCCAGGCCCAGCAGGGTCGGGTTGCGGCGCAGTTCTTCCACCACCAGTTGTTTGGCAGCGTCGACGCCGTTCAGTTCGATCACGGCCTTGAACACGACCTCGATCAGATCAATGGATGAGGCTTCCGCCAGGTAGGAACGCAGCAGGTTGACGCCTTCCTGCGGCCGGCCGACCTTGCGGTAGCCGTCCATCAAGCGGGCGGCGACCAGGGCCACGTGCGGCACGCTCTGCTGCTCGACGCGGCGCCAAGTCTTCAGCGCGCCTTCGATGTCGCCCTGGGCGGTCTGGGCATCGCCGTACAGCATGGTCGCGCGCACGCTCTTGCGGTCGGCTTGCAGGGCTTTATCCAATAGCTGCATCGCGTCGGCCGGCTGCATGTGGACCAGCGCGTCCTGGGCCAGCTCGCAATAGAACTGGGCGATTTCCTTGTGCTGGGCGCCGGCGCCCGATTCCTGCAGACCCTCGGCGGCGGCAATCGCGCGGCGCCATTCCTTTTCGCGCTGGAAGATCTCCAGCAAGGCGCGGCGTGCCTGCACGCCGTATTGCGTGTCGACCAGCAGGTTGAAGGTTTCCTCGGCGCGGTCCAGCAGGCCGGCTTTCAGGTAGTCCATGCCGAGTTCGTACTGGGCGTGCACCTGCTGCTCGATCGGCAGGTCCGGACGCGACAGCAGGTTCTGGTGGACGCGGATGGCGCGCTCGGTCTCGCCGCGGCGGCGGAACAGGTTGCCGAGCGCGAAGTGCATCTCGGCGGTTTCAGGGTCGAGCTTGACGATCTCGATGAAGGCGTCGATCGCCTTGTCCGGCTGCTCGTTGAGGAGGAAGTTCAGGCCCTTGAAGTAGCCGCGCGGCAGGCTGCGCGATTCGGAAACCAGCTGCTTGATGTCGACGCGGGCGGCGATCCAGCCGAGGGCAAAAAAGACGGGGATGCCGAGCAGCCACCAGATTTCAAATTCCATGTGATTCTTGTTCTGTTAGAGACAGCTCAGCGGGGCGTGACGCTGTCGGGTTGCGGGGCGCTAACGGCGGTGCCGGCGGCGCTCTGCAGGGCCTGGATGGTGTTCTTGTGCTGGGAGCTTTCGCGGCGGTGACGGAACACGGTCGGGGTCACGGCCAGGATGCCGAGGAAGGCGCCGGCGATGAAAAAGGCCAGCAACATCAGCACCAGCGGGCCGCGCAATTCATAGCCCAGGAAGAAGTGCAGATCGACCTGGTCGGTGTTCTTCAGGGCGAAGCCGAAAAAGAGAACGAACAGGATGCATCCGAGGATGGCGGAAACGATCTTCATCTCATTAGGTCCTGTCAGGAAACACGTCAAAGGCGAAGTGTCGCATATTTGGATCGAGTTTTCAAAATGGCGAAAAAAAACGGCATCCCGCGAAGGATGCCGTTTCTGTCTGCCAGACGGCAGACGACTCAGTCTTCGATGATCGGTTGCCCGACCATCGCGTCGACCCGCTCGCGCAACTGCTTGCCCGGCTTGAAGTGGGGCACCCGCTTTTCGGGCACCATCACCTTGTCGCCGGACTTCGGATTGCGTCCGATGCGGGGCGGCCGGCTGTTCAGCGCGAAGCTGCCGAAACCGCGGATCTCGATACGCTGCCCGGTCGCCAGGGCGTTGGTCATCGCATCGAGAATGGTCTTGACGGCGTATTCCGCATCTTTTGCCACCAGCTGAGAGTAACGCTCAGCCAGGCGGTTGATCAGCTCGGACTTGGTCATCTGCGCGATTCCAGAAGGTTAGATCAGCCTTTGTTGTCGAACTTGGCCTTCAGCAGTGCGCCCAGCGAGGTGGTGCCGGAAGCAGCGCTGTTGTCCGAAGCCAGCTTGCTCATGGCTTCCTGGGTGTCGGCATTGTCTTTCGCCTTGATCGACAGCTGGATGCTGCGAGCTTTGCGATCGATGTTGATGACCAGGGCTTCGACCTTGTCGCCCACTTTCAGGTGGGTGCCGGCATCTTCAACGCGGTCACGTGCGATTTCCGAAGCGCGCAGGTAGCCTTCGACTTCTTCGTTCAGCGCGATCACGGCGCCTTTCGGCTCAACCGACTTCACGGTGCCGGTGACCAGGGTGCCCTTGTCGTTCAGCGAAGCGTAGTTGTTGAACGGGTCGCCTTCCAGCTGCTTCACGCCCAGCGAAACACGCTCGCGCTCGACGTCGATGGCCAGAACAACGGCTTCCAGCTCGTCGCCCTTCTTGAAGCGGCGCACGGCTTCTTCGCCGGCTTCGGTCCAGGACAGGTCCGACAGGTGCACCAGGCCGTCGATATTGCCCGGCAGGCCGATGAACACGCCGAAGTCGGTGATCGACTTGATCGAACCCTTGACCTTGTCGCCCTTCTTGTGGGTCATGCCGAAGTCGTCCCACGGATTCGCCTTGCACTGCTTCATGCCCAGCGAGATACGGCGGCGCTCTTCGTCGATTTCCAGAACCATGACTTCGACTTCGTCGCCCAGCTGGACAACCTTGTTCGGAGCGACGTTCTTGTTGGTCCAGTCCATTTCGGAGACGTGCACCAGGCCTTCGATGCCCTGCTCGACTTCAACGAACGCACCGTAGTCGGTCAGGTTGGTGACCTTGCCGAACAGGCGGGTGCCTTGCGGGTAGCGACGCGACAGACCGGTCCACGGATCGTCGCCCAGCTGCTTCACGCCCAGCGAAACGCGGTTCTTTTCCTGATCGTACTTCAGGACCTTGGCGGTGATTTCCTGGCCGACGGTCAGGACTTCCGACGGGTGACGCACACGACGCCATGCCAGGTCGGTGATGTGCAGCAGGCCGTCGATGCCGCCCAGGTCGACGAACGCACCGTAGTCGGTGATGTTCTTGACGACGCCGGTCACCACGGTGCCTTCTTTCAGGGTTTCCATCAGCTTCGCGCGCTCTTCGCCCATCGATGCTTCGATGACGGCGCGACGCGACAGCACGACGTTGTTACGCTTGCGGTCCAGCTTGATGACCTTGAATTCGAGGGTCTTGCCTTCGAACGGGGTGGTGTCCTTGACCGGACGGGTGTCGACCAGCGAACCCGGCAGGAATGCGCGGATGCCGTTGGTCAGGACGGTCAGGCCGCCTTTGACTTTACCGTTGACGGTACCGGTGACGATTTCACCGGATTCCATTGCTTTTTCCAGAGCCAGCCACGATGCCAGGCGCTTGGCCTTGTCGCGCGACAGAATGGTATCGCCGAAACCGTTTTCCAGCGATTCGATGGCCACGGAAACGAAGTCGCCAATCTGGACTTCCAGTTCGCCCTGGTCATTCTTGAATTCTTCGACCGGGATGAAAGCTTCCGACTTCAGGCCTGCGTTGACGATCACGAAGTTGTGATCCAGACGCACGACTTCGGCCGAGATGACTTCGCCCGAACGCATGTCTTGACGCGACAGCGACTCTTCGAAGAGTGCTGCGAAGCTTTCCATACCGGTATCTTGATTTGCTGCAGTAGCCATGAGTTTTTGAAAGGTTAGCCAGCAGAACGGCGATATGCCTTCTGAACTGGGTCAGGTTGAAACACGCCCGGGAACAAACCCGGACACCACTAGCTGTGCGCGTACCAGCCGAGTACTTTCGCGACCGCTTCATCAACGGTCATGTTCGAGGTATCGAGGAGATGCGCACCCTCTGCCGGAACCAGCGGCGCCACGGCGCGCTGGGTATCGCGCGCATCGCGGGACTGCAAATCTTCCAGCAGATCGTCCATATTAGCAGAAAATCCTTTGTCAATCAATTGCTTATACCGGCGTTGCGCACGTGCCTCAACGCTTGCCGTCAGGAACACTTTGCATTTCGCGCCAGGAAAGATCACCGTGCCCATGTCGCGGCCATCGGCCACCAGGCCGGGCGTCTCGCGGAAGCCCAGTTGCAGGGCAAACAAGGCCTGGCGCACGCTCGGCAGCGCCGCGATCTTCGAGGCCATGTTGCCGACTTCCTCGGCGCGGATGGCATGGCTGACATCTTCCGTACCCAGGTAGATGTGGCCGCCGTTGAAGCGCGCCGGCAGGTGCTCGGCCACCTTGGCGACGGCGTGCTCGTCCGTCAAATCGGTGCCGCGGCGGATCGCCGACAATGCGGTCAGGCGGTACAGCGCGCCCGAATCGAGCAGGTGGAAGCCGAGGTGGTCGGCAACACGGTGGGCCACCGTGCCCTTGCCGGACGCGGTCGGGCCGTCGATGGTGATGACGGGGATATTGGAATTAGGCATTTAGTTTGTGATGCGTATATCGTGCAAAGGCACGGCATGCCCACCCCACCGAACAGGTAGGGTGGGGTTTTGAGCCCGGTGGGCTCAAAACGAACGTGCCGCACGTAACTGATTTGAAACCGTCAGAATAGATCGGTTTTAGCGATCCCGGCAAACGTTTCGAAATAATCCGGGAAAGTCTTGGCCACGCACTTCGGATCGTTGATGCGGATGGCGTTGCCGCGGCGCGCCTTGCCGTCCAGCGAGGCCAGCGAGAAGCACATCGCCATCCGGTGGTCGTCGTAGGTGTCGATGGTGGCCGGCTGCAGCTCCTCGGGCGGGGTCACGCGCAGATAGTCCTCGCCCTCCTCCACGATGGCGCCGACCTTGCGCAGCTCGGTCGCCATCGCCGCCAGGCGGTCGGTTTCCTTCACGCGCCAGCTGGCGATGTTGCGCAGCGTGCTGGTGCCGTCGGCGTACAGCGCGGCCACGGCGATGGTCATCGCGGCATCCGGGATGTGGTTGAAGTCGGCATCGATGGCCTTCAGCACGCCGTTGGAACGGGCTTCGATCCAGGTATCGCCCTTCACGATCGTCACGCCCATCTGCTCGAGCGCATCGGCAAAGCGCACGTCGCCCTGGATACTGTCGCGGCCCACGCCCTCGACCCGCACCGGTCCGCCGGCAATCGCGCCGGCCGCCAGGAAGTAGGAAGCCGAGGAGGCGTCGCCCTCCACGTGGATGGTACCGGGCGCTTGGTACCGCTGGCCCGGCTGGACGGTAAAGGCAGCCCAGCCGTCCTGCTCGACCGTCACGCCGAAGCGGCGCATCAGGTTCAGCGTGATCTCGATATACGGCTTCGAGATCAGTTCCCCTTCCACCTCGATCGTGACCGGATGGTCTTTCGCCATCAGGGGCGCCGACATCAGCAGCGCGGTCAGGAACTGGCTCGACACATTGCCGCGCACCGACATGCGCGAGGCGTGGATGTGGCCGCGGCGGATGCGCAGCGGCGGATAACCTTCATTGCCGGTGTACTCGATCTGGGCGCCGACCGCGTTCAGGGCGTCGACCAGGTCGCCGATCGGGCGCTCGTGCATGCGCTGCACGCCGTGCAGCGTGTAGTCGCCGCCGATCACGGCCAGCGCCGCCGTCAGCGGACGGATCGCGGTGCCGGCATTGCCCATGAAGAGATCGGCTTCGTGATTCGGCAGGACGCCCGCGGCGCCGTGCACGACGTGGGTGCGCTCGTCGATCTGCTCCCACTGGATGCCGAGCTTCTGCAGCGCGCCCAGCATGACCAGGGTGTCGTCCGAGGCCAGCAGGTCGTGGATGGTGGTCGCGCCCTCGCTGAGCGCCGCCAGCAGCAGCGTGCGGTTGGAGATGCTCTTCGAACCCGGCAGGCGCACGGTTCCCTCCACGTGCATCACGGGTTCGAGGTCGAGGTGTTCTGGATAGTGTTTTGCTTGACTCATTCTGTTCCTGATTCCTGGGCAGGCGGTTTTTCGGCGGCCTCGATCGCTTCGATCCAGGCGCGCCGCGCACGCTGGGCATTGCCGTAGACGGCCTCGAGAGCCGAGCCGTCGGCGGCGGCCAGGCGCGCGCGCAAGCCGTTTAATTGTGCCAGATAGGCATCCAGTTCGCCGAGCAGCGGATCGCGGTTGGCCAGACTGATGTCGCGCCACATTTCGGGCGAAGAGCCGGCGATGCGTGTGAAGTCGCGGAAACCGCTGGCCGCGTACTGGAAAAGTAAATCAGCATGCGCCTTGTTGGCGATGTCGTCGACCAGCGCGTAGGCCAGCAGGTGCGGCAGATGGCTGACGGCGGCGAATACCCTGTCGTGCTCGCCCGGCGATAGCGTATGGATGATGGCGCCGCACAGGCGCCAGGCTTCGGCGACGCGCTCGACGCTCGCTTGCGGATTTTCCGGCAGCGGCGTCAGCACGGCCTTCTTGCCGCGGTAGAGGTCGGGGATGGCCGCGTCCGGACCGTTCGATTCGCGTCCGGCGATCGGATGGCCGGGCACGAACTGTCCAATGCGCTCCCCCATCACCGCACGCGCATTCGCGACCACGTCCGACTTGGTGCTGCCGGCATCGGTGACGATGGTGTGGGGCTCCAGCCAGGGCAGCAGGCCGCGCAGGATGGCCGGGGTCTGCGCAACCGGCGCCGCGATCAGCACCAGGTCGGCGCCGCGCAGCGCCTGCTCCGGCGTGGTAGTGGCTTGGTCGACGATGCCCAGCTGGAGCGCGCGCGCCAGCGCCTCGCCCGAGCGCTCGAGCCCGACGACGGTACCGACTGCGCCGGCCGCTTTCAGACCCAGCGCAAACGATCCGCCGATCAGGCCGACGCCGACGATGACGAGCTTGTCGAACGCGACCCGGCCCGCCATCAGCCGAGCGCCTGCTTCAGCGCTTCCCGCAGTGCCGCGATAAGGCGTGCATTCTCTTCCGGCAACCCGATCGAGATGCGCAGCCACTGCGGCAAGCCGTAGGCGCCGACCGGGCGCACGATCACGCCCTGCTTCAGCAAGGCGATGTTCACGCGCGCGCCGGCGCCATCGTCGTTACCGACCTTGACCAGCACGAAGTTGCCGTGCGAAGGCACGTACTCGAGCCCGAGTTCGTCGAAGGCGGCGGTCAGCTGCCGGTAGCCGGCGCGGTTGTTCTCGAAGCCCTTCTGCAGGAAGTCCTTGTCGTTCAGCGCAGCGATGGCGGCAGCCTGGGCCAGCGAGTTGACGTTGAAAGGCTGGCGGATGCGGTTCATCAGGTCCGTCACCGCCGGCTGGGCGATCGCGAAACCGACGCGCAGGCCGGCCAGGCCGTAGGCTTTCGAGAAGGTGCGCGAGACGACCAAGTTCGGGAACTTGCGCACCCACTGGGTCGACTCGAACTGGTCCTTCTGCTCCAGGTATTCGTTGTAGGCCTCGTCCAGCACCACCACGACGTTGGCCGGCACCTTGGCCAGGAAGGCTTCGATCTCGGGCGCCGAAATGAAGGTGCCGGTCGGGTTGTTCGGATTGGCGATGAAGAGCAGGCGGGTATCGGCATCGATCGCGGCCGCCATCGCATCGAGGTCATGGCCATAATCGACAGCCGGCACGACAATGCCGCGTGCGCCGACGCCCTGCGCGGCCAGCGCGTACACGGCGAACGAGTACTGCGAATACACCACGGCCTGCCCCTTCTGCACGAAGGCGTGGGCGGCGATCTCGAGGATGTCGTTGGAGCCGTTGCCGAGGGTGATCCAGTCGGCCGGCACGTCGTAGCGCTTGGCCAGCGCAGCCTTCAGCTCGAAGCCGTTGGCATCCGGGTAGCGGCCCAGTTCTGCGGCAGCCTGCGCCATGGCCTGCTTTGCCGATTCCGGCACGCCGAAGGGGTTCTCGTTGGATGCCAGCTTGACGATATTGGCTTCATCCAGGCCGAACTCGCGAGCGACTTCGGAGATGGGTTTGCCGGCCTGGTAAGGGGCGATGGCGCGGACATAGTCGGGACCGTACTGAGCTGGATCGAATTGCGACATGTTGACTCTCAATGACTAATGGATGAATGGATTACAGGCCGACGGGGTAGGAACCCAGAACTTTGAAAAACGCAGCGTTTGTTTTGAGTTCGTCGAGGGCGCGCGCGACCGGCGCATCCTGCAGGTGGCCTTCGACGTCGACATAGAAATAGTATTCCCAGGTACCGATGCGGGCCGGGCGCGATTCGAAGCGCGTCATCGACACGCCGTGCCCGGCCAGCGGCGCCAGCAGATTGTAGACGGCGCCGGCCTTGTTCGGCACCGCCAGCACCAGCGAAGTGCGGTCCTGGCCGGACGGGCCGGCGGCCTGGCGGCCGATCACGGCGAAGCGCGTGCGGTTGTGCGGATCGTCCTGGATGTGGGCCTGCACCACGCCCAGCTTGTACTGCTCGCCCGCCATCTCGCTGGCGATCGCAGCCACCGTCGGGTCCTGGCTGGCCAGCACGGCCGCCTCGGCATTCGAGGCGACGGCGCGGCGCTCGACGTTCGGGTGGTGCAGGTTGAGCCAGGCCTGGCACTGCGCCAGCGCCTGCGAATGCGCGCACACGACCTTGACACCGTCCATGCTGCCGGTGCTGCTCATCAGGCTGTGGTGGACCGGGATCGAGACTTCGCCGCTGATGGTGGCGGTGGTCGCGAGCATCAGGTCGAGGGTGCGGTTGATCGCACCTTCCGACGAGTTCTCGACCGGGACCACGCCATAGTCGGCGGTGCCGGCCTCGGTCGCGCGGAACACCTCGTCGATCGAGACGCAGGGAAGGCCTTCGACGGCGCTGCCGAAATGCTGGAACACGGCCTGCTCGCTGAAGGTGCCGGTCGGGCCGAGGAAGGCGACCGTGACGCGCTTTTCCAGCGCGCGGCAGGACGACATGATCTCGCGGAAGATAGTCTGCACGTCCTGGTCCCGCAGCGGGCCGGGATTGTTGTCGGCGACCTTGCGCAGGACCTGGGCTTCGCGCTCGGGACGGAACACCGGTGCATTGGTCTCGGCCTTCACGTGGCCGACTTCCTGCGCGACCTTGCCGCGGCGGCTGAGGAGTTGGAGGATTTGCGCGTCGATCGCATCGATCTGTTCGCGCAGGGGTTGGAGTTTGCCTGTCATTGTCTGCTCATGAATGGGGAGTTCGCGCACCCATGCGGGCGCGCAGCGGGCCTCAGCGGCCGGCGAACTCGTTCAAATAATCGACCAGGGCTTGCACGCCCTCGATCGGCATCGCGTTGTAGATCGATGCCCGCATACCGCCGACGGACTTGTGGCCCTTCAGTTGCAGCAGCCCGCGCGCCTTGGCGCCCGAGAGAAACTTATCGTTCAGGGATTCGTCGCGCAGGTAGAACGGTATGTTCATGCGCGAACGTGCTTCAGGCGCCACGCGATTCCGGTAGAAATCGTCGGCGTCCAGCGCGGCGTACAGCAGGCGCGCTTTTTCGATATTGCGTTGTTCCATCGCGGCCACGCCGCCCAGCCGCTTCAGGTGCGCGAACACCAGGCCGGCGATGTAGATCGCGTAGGTCGGCGGCGTGTTCAGCATGGAGTCGGCGTCGGCCACCGCGCGCCAGTTGAAGACGCCGGGGCAGATCGGCAGCGCGCAATCCAGCAGGTCCTCGCGCACGATGAGCAGCGTCAGGCCGGCCGGGCCGATGTTCTTCTGGGCGCCGGCGAAGATCACGCCATATTTCGACACGTCGATCACCCGCGACAGGATGTGCGAGGACATGTCGGCCACCAAAGGCGTATCACCCTGCACGGTCGGCACGAAGTTGAACTCGACGCCGTCGATGGTCTCGTTGGTGCAGACGTGCAGGTAGGCCGCGTCCTCGCTGAGCTTCCACGTTTCCTGCGGCGGCACAGTCGTGAAACCGCCTGCTTCGCCGGAAGCGGCCAGGTTCACCTTCGCGTAGCGCGCGGCTTCCTTGATCGACTTGCTGGACCAGGAACCAGTCTGCACGAAGTCGATGGTGGCCGGCTGAGATTTGCGCCCGGCCAGGTTCAGCGGAATCAGCGAATTCTGGCCCAGTCCCCCGCCCTGCATGAACAGGATCTTGTAATTGGCGGGGACGTTCAGGAGTTCGCGCAGGTCTGCTTCAGCCTGCTGGTAGATCGAGATGAATTCGGGGCCGCGATGGCTCATCTCCATCACGGACATGCCGCTGCCGTGCCAGTCGAGCATCTCGCTCGCTGCCTGCTGCAGGACTTCTTTCGGGAGGACGGCGGGGCCGGCGGAAAAATTGAATACCTGGGTCATCGTGCCTGGGGCCTCACTTGCCGGCGGCTTGCTGGCTCGCCGCCATCGCCTTCTGAATCCGCGGCATCATCACGCGCTGGCTGATCTGCAGGCTGCGGTTCATCAGTTCGGGCATCTTGGCCTGCATCTTCTGGCCCAGCGGCGACGTGTAGAACGCGGTCAGCTGGCGGATCTCGTCCAGCGTATAGGTCTCGGCGTACAGCGGCACCATCTCGGCGATCATGTCGTCGACCAGGGTCGGATCGGAGAACAGCGCGTGCGCCTGCGCAGCGGCGGCCTGGGCCGACTGGTCGACCTTCTTCAGTTCTTCGGCCTTCTGCTGCGCAGTCAGATTGGGGTTGCCGTTGATCGCCGCCGTCATCATGGCGCGCGCCTGACTCGGCATCTGCTGCTCCATGCTCGCCATCATGTTGGTCATCATCTCGCGCACCTTCAGGGCTGCCAGCATGTCCTTGGTCGCGGCGACCACGGCCGGGTCGGCAGAAGCCACCGGCGCCGCCGCCTGGCTGAAGACCGGAGCGCAGCATAGAACGATGGTGGAAGCGAAGACGGCGAGCGATTTCTTCATGATGATCCCTTATGTGGACGGCCCTGGAACGGGCTTCTCACCTGATTTTCGCACGAAACTTGCAAAAAATCCTCAGGCTGGCCGATTTTTCGCCGCAATGCAGCAAAGGGCCAAAAGAAAATCGGCCCTTGCATAAGGAATACTTTAGTACTGGCCTGGAGCTATTTCGCCCCCAACTCTCGCGCCACTTTCTCAGTAAACCGATTCACGCGAGGCAGGAGAACCATGTTGGTCACGTTTGCCAAGTCAGCCGTCAGTGGCGGATTTAAAGCTGCCAACTTCTGCCCTATCGGCGTGTGGTAAAACATGGAAAGCTGGTGCAGCTCATCAACGCTGAACTTGCGCGCGTAGATCGAGACTAGTCCGGCCATGATGTCATCGATGACTTCGGCATCGGCGTAGGTCAGCTGCGCTTCCTTTTCCAAGCGCGTCAGGCTTGCTTCGAACTTCTTCAGCGCTTCCTGCTTCTCTTTCGCATTCAATCGCGCATCGTTCTCAATACCTTGCAGCATCGGATGCCGGGTTTCCTCGACCCATGCCTGCGCCGCGATTTGCAACGCTGTGGTCAATGCCTCTCTGAACTTCATCGCTTGCAGAAGCTCGTCGGCAGCGTCGAAGCTTGCCTGGCTGATCCTGGGCGCAACGGCGTCCGTTATTGCGCCGTCCTGCGCAAATGACGAGACGCAGGCAAGGCACAGTGCGGCGGCAATCAGGTACTTCATTTGCCGGCGACCGCCTGCGCGCCCTCGACCGCAGCCTTCGGCAGACGGGCCATGACGAACCACTGTGCAATCTCCGCGCTCTGCCTCATCAGCGCGGGCGCATTGGCCTGCATTTTCTGGCCGAGCGGCGAGGCATAGAAAGCGGTCATCTGGCGAATTTCGTCCAGCGTATATTTGTCGGCATACACCTCTGCCAGCGCCGCAATCATGTCCTCGAGCAGGGCCGGATCGGCGAGCTGGGCATGCGTCTCCGCGTCGGCCGCAGCGACCTTCGCGTTGGCCTGCCTGAGTTCTTCTGCCTGCTGTGCCGGCGCCCCTGTTTTGGCGACGATGGCCCTGGCAGCCTCCATCGTGCGGTCGCGGTGCATCTGCTGCGCCATCTGCGCCAGCACGGCCGTCATCATTTCCCGCGCTTTCATCGTCGTCAGCATCTCCTTGGTTGCCGCGGCGACGGCGGGGTCGCTGGATGCCGGGGGCGCGGCATGGATGAAGCCAGGTGCACAGCACAGGACGATGGCGGAAGCGAGGGCGGCGAGCGGTTTTTTCACGAGTATCCTTCGATTGAATCAGGGTGTTGGAGAACGTACATTCTCGCACCAGACACCCACGAAAATTCTATCCAAAAATAAAACGGCCCCTGCATTTCTGCAGGGGCCGTTCGAATGGAAGCAGCTGCGGATTATTCCGGCGCCGGCTCCAGTTCCACTTCGTCGACGTCGCTCTCGACCACGCGCTGCAGGCCGGACAGCTTGGTGCCGTCTTCCACCGCGATCAGGGTCACGCCCTGTGTCGCGCGCCCCATCTCGCGGATCTCGGACACGCGGGTGCGGATCAGTACGCCGCCGGTCGTGATCAGCATGATCTCGTCGGTTTCGTCGACCAGGGTCGCGGCCACCACCTTGCCGTTACGCTCGGTGGTCTGGATCGCGATCATGCCCTTGGTGCCGCGGCCGTGGCGGGTGTACTCCGTGATCGGGGTACGCTTGCCGAAGCCGTTCTCGGTGGCGGTGAGCACGGACTGCTGCTCGTTCTCGGCCACCAGCAGCGCGATCACGTTCTGGCCCTCTTCCAGGTTCATGCCGCGCACGCCGCGCGCGGTACGACCCATCGGGCGCACGTCGTTCTCGTCGAAGCGCACGGCCTTGCCGGCGTCCGAGAACAGCATCACGTCGTGCTTGCCATCGGTGAGCGCAGCGCCGATCAGGAAGTCGCCCTCGTCCAGGTCGACCGCGATGATGCCGGCCTTGCGCGGGTTGCTGAAGTCCTTCAGCGGGGTCTTCTTGACGGTGCCCAGGCTGGTGGACATGAACACGTAGTGGTCTTCCGGGAAGCTCGAGTTCTCGCCCGACAGCGGCAGGATCACCGTGATCTTCTCGCCGTCCTGCAGCGGGAACATGTTGACGATCGGCTTGCCGCGCGAATTGCGCGAGCCCTGCGGCACTTCCCACACCTTCAGCCAGTACATCCGGCCGCGGTTGCTGAAGCACAGCATGTAGTCGTGGGTGTTGGCGATGAACAGCTGGTCGATCCAGTCCTCGTCCTTGGTCGCCATCGCCTGCTTGCCGCGGCCGCCGCGCTTCTGGGCGCGGTATTCCGAGATCGGCTGCGACTTCATGTAGCCGGTGTGCGACAGAGTCACCACCATGTCCTGCGGGGTGATCAGGTCTTCGGTTTCGAGGTCGCTGGCGTTGTGCTCGATCGCCGAGCGGCGCGTATCCTTGCCGTTCTCGGTGTAGTCGGCCTTGATCTGGCCCATCTCGTCGACGATGATCGCCGCGACGCGCTCCGGCTTGGCCAGGATGTCGAGCAGGTCGGCGATCTGCGCCATCACGTCCTTGTACTCGTTGACGATCTTGTCCTGCTCCAGGCCGGTCAGGCGCTGCAGGCGCATCTGCAGGATTTCCTGGGTCTGCTCGTCGGACAGGCGGTACATGCCGTCGGCCTGCATGCCGTAGTGCTTCGGCAGGTGCTCCGGACGGAAGGCTTCGATGCCGCCGGCGGCGCCGGTCTCGGTACGGCTCAGCATCTCGCGCACCAGCGACGAATCCCAGGTGCGCTGCATCAGCTCGACCTTCGCGACCGGCGGGGTCGGCGCGGCCTTGATGATGGCGATGAACTCGTCGATGTTCGCCAGCGCGACCGCCAGGCCTTCCAGCATGTGGCCGCGCTCGCGCGCCTTGCGCAGCTCGAACACGGTGCGGCGGGTGACCACTTCGCGGCGGTGCGACAGGAAGCTCTCGAGCATCTGCTTCAGGTTCAGCAGCTTCGGCTGGCCGTTGACCAGCGCGACCATGTTCATGCCGAAGGTGTCCTGCAGCTGGGTCTGCTTGTACAGGTTGTTCAACACCACTTCCGGCACTTCGCCGCGCTTCAGCTCGATGACCACGCGCATGCCCGACTTGTCGGACTCGTCGCGGATGTCGGAGATGCCTTCCAGCTTCTTGTCGCGCACGTTCTCGGCGATACGCTCGAGCAGCGATTTTTTATTCACCTGGTACGGCAGCTCGTCGACGATGATGGCCACGCGGCCGCCGTCCTTGCCGTACTCTTCGAAGTGGGTCTTGGCGCGCATCACCACGCGGCCGCGGCCGGTGCGGTAGCCGTCGCGCACACCGGACACGCCGTAGATGATGCCGGCGGTCGGGAAGTCCGGCGCCGGAATCAGCTCGATCAGCTCGTCGATCGTGCAGTCCGGGTTCTTCAGCACGTGCAGCGCGCCGTTGATGACTTCGGACAGGTTGTGCGGCGGGATGTTGGTCGCCATGCCGACCGCGATGCCCGACGAGCCGTTGACCAGCAGGTTCGGGATGCGGGTCGGCAGGACGGTCGGCTCTTTTTCCTTGCCGTCGTAGTTCGGCTGGAAGTCGACGGTGTCCTTGTCGATGTCGGCCAGCAGCTCCTGGGAGATCTTGTCCAGGCGGCACTCGGTGTAACGCATCGCCGCGGCACTGTCGCCGTCGATGGAACCGAAGTTGCCCTGCCCGTCCACCAGCGTGTAGCGCAGCGAGAAATCCTGCGCCATGCGCACCAGCGTGTCGTAGATCGAGGCGTCGCCGTGCGGGTGGAATTTACCCATGGTCTCGCCGACCACACGCGCGCACTTCAGGTATGGACGGTTCCACACGTTGTTCATCTCGTGCATCGCGAACAGCACACGGCGGTGCACCGGCTTGAGACCGTCGCGCGCATCCGGCAGAGCACGGCCCACGATCACGCTCATGGCGTAATCGAGGTAGCTCTTGCGCATCTCTTCTTCCAAGGAAATTGGAATTGTTTCTTTTGCGAATTGATCCATTGGCGGGTCGGCTTTTTTCAGCAGTAAATTTGAATTCCTAAGCTCATGATTTTACCACGCGCGCCATATATCAGCACCCGATTTTGAAAGCAAGGTCAGCACGGCAAGAGTGCACACAATTGCTATTGTTGACACATGCCTGTCATAAACTTTCGTCAAGCTTGTGAACTGTTCACGACACGTTGTTGCGCAGAAACAACGCGACAAATCCCATGCACGGCAAATGAGTCCCCTGCGGTCGTGCGGATGTAGCGTATGTGGCAAAATGGCCGAGAAGTTAATTGCATGTTTCACAATTTGCATGTTTCACAATGCGAAACAGACACGTGTATGCGGATGTTATTATTCTGCCTACGTGCCCGCTTAAGATTTACCGAAAGGAAGAAAAAATATGAAAAAATTGGCAATCCTCATGCTCGCAGCGATGGCTGGCAGCGCTTTCGCGCAGAGCGCACCGCCGTATGCGCCGCTGACGACCGACATCCAGGCGCCGACGCCGTACAGCGCTTACGTGCAGGATGCCCGCGGCGTCATCGCGCGCAATCCTTTCGGCCTGTGCTGGCGTACCGGCTACTGGACCCCGGCCGATGCGGTCCCGGGCTGCGACGCGCCGCTGTGCGTCCCGCCTGAGAAACTCGAAAACGGCAAGTGCGTCGCGCCGCCGCCGCCGCCGGTCGTCGAAGCCCCGGCCCCTGCCCCGGCGCCTGCCCCGGCACCGGCTCCGGTCCCGACCTCGGAAAAAGTGAGCTACTCGGCTGACGCCTTCTTCGACTTCGACAAGGCCGTGCTGAAGCCGGCAGGCAAGGCATCGCTGGACGACCTCGTCTCGAAGCTGAAAGACATCAACCTGGAAGTCATCATCGCCGTCGGCCACACCGACTCGGTCGGCACCGATGCTTACAACCAGAAGCTGTCGGTCCGCCGCGCTGAAGCCGTCAAGTCCTACCTGCAGAGCAAGGGCGTGGAATCGAACCGCATCTACACCGAAGGCAAGGGCGAGAAGCAGCCTGTGGCCGACAACAAGACTGCCGCCGGCCGTGCGAAGAACCGCCGCGTGGAAATCGAAGTGGTCGGTACCCGCAGCACCCAGCAGCAGTAATCTGCAGCTGAGTGGCTCAGCCAATGAACCCCGCTTCGGCGGGGTTTTTTTTCGCCACCCCAACCGTGGCGCAGCGGCATTTCCGTTATTATTCCGACCTATGACGACACAAGCACCGACGACGGCCAACGCCGACCCCTTGGAAATCCAGAAGTTCAGCGAACTGGCCCACCGCTGGTGGGACCCGACGTCCGAGTTCCGCCCGCTGCACGAGATCAATCCGCTGCGCCTGGAGTGGATCAACGCGCGTATCCCGCTCGCCGGCAAGAACGTGATCGACATCGGTTGCGGCGGCGGCGTGCTGTCGGAATCGATGGCGCGCAAGGGCGCGAAGGTGACCGGTATCGACCTGTCCAAGAAGGCGCTGAAAGTGGCCGACCTGCACAGCCTGGAGACCGGCGTCGAGGTGCGCTACAAGCTGATCGCGGCGGAAGACATGGCCGCCGAGGAGCCGGGCCAGTTCGACGTCGTCACCTGCATGGAAATGCTCGAGCACGTCCCGGATCCGGCCGCCATCGTGCGCGCTGCCGCCGCGCTCGTGAAACCGGGCGGCCACGTGTTCTTCTCGACCCTGAACCGCAATCCGAAGTCCTACCTGTTCGCGGTGATCGGCGCCGAGTACGTGCTGCGCATGCTGCCGCGCGGCACCCACGACTACGCCAAGTTCATCACCCCGGCCGAGCTGTCCGGCTTCATCCGCGCTGCCGGCCTGCAGCTCGACGGCATGAAGGGCCTGAGCTACAACCCGCTCACCAAGATCTATTCGCTGAACCAGGATACCGACGTCAACTACATGGTCGCCTGCACCAAGCCCCTGTAATCTGCACCGATATCCGCACCCAAGAAGCCGCATGACTTTTCCTTCCCGCCTGCCCGCGCCGCGCGCCGTCCTGTTCGACCTCGACGGCACGCTGGCCGATACCGCGCCCGACCTCGCCGCCGCCGTCAACTGGCTGCGCACCGAGCGCGGCCTCGAACCGACGCCCTACACGGTGCTGCGGCCCACGGCTTCGGCCGGCGCACGCGGCATGATCGGCGCCGCCTTCGGCCTGCAACCGGGCGACGACGGCTATGAAGAACTGCGCCTGCAATGGTTCGACCGCTACCAGTCGGCCATGGCGGTCGAGACCACGTTGTTCGACGGCGTGCCGGAACTGCTCAAGGGCATCGAGGACGCCGGCATGGCCTGGGGCGTGGTCACCAACAAGCCGATGCGCTTCACGGATCCGCTGATCCCGCAAATCGGCCTGGCGCACGCCGGCTGCATCGTTTCCGGCGACACTACCGGCTTTGCCAAGCCCCACCCTGCCCCGCTGCTCGAAGGCGCACGCCTGCTGGGCCTGCCGCCGGAAACCTGCTGGTACGTCGGCGACGACCTGCGCGACGTCGAAGCCGGGCGCGCCGCCGGCATGGTTACCGTCGCCTGCGGCTGGGGCTATTGCGGCGAAATTCCGCCCGCCACCTGGGGCGCCGACTACCTGCTCGATACGCCCTTGCACCTGCTGCAAGTGTTGCGCGAAGTGATCAGCGCTGCGCGCGCTGCCTGAGTCTGCTTACATATCTTTACGATTGATACAGGGTACGGTCTATCTCTGAGACATTGGCGCCAGTAATCTACTCCCATCGAACAACGCAACACCTCAGGAGCAGAGACCATGGAAGCGATCAAGACCACCACCAACCGTATCCACCCGCTGATGGCAGCCGCCGCCGCATCGGTGATCATCGTCAGCCTGGTCGGCACCGCCGCCATCACCGGCGTGCTGCCGAGCTCGAACAGCGCACCGTCGCCGCAAGCTGCTGCCCTGATGACCTCGCAAAACGGCTATGCGCCTGGCTATGCCGGCGCACCGACGCAAGCTGGTTACGTCCAGCCGGTGCAGGGTCAGCCGGTCGGCTATGCCCAGCCGGTCCAGGCCCAGCAGATCGGCTATGCACAACCGGTGCAAGGCGCCTACCAGCAGCCGGCCGCAGCAATGTACGCACAGGCTGCCCCGGTCGCCGCTCCCGCCCCGGCCCCGGTGGTGATCAAGGAAACCGTGATCAAGGAAGTGCCGGTCAAGCAGGCTGCGCCGAAGCGCACCGTGGTGCACCATACCTATGCGCGTAACGACTACTACGCACCGGCACCGCGTCCGGCACCGCAGCCGAACTACATCGGCATCGGCACCGGCGCCGTGATCGGCGGCCTGATCGGTAACCAGGTCGGCGGCGGCAACGGCAAGAAGCTCGCCACCGTGGCCGGCATCATCGGCGGCGGCATGATCGGTAACCAGATGATCAACAATCCGAACCGTTAATCGGACGGTTCGAAAGAGCCGCATCACTGCACACCACCTCCATTTGCGATACAATGGAGGTTCTTCGTTGGGGGGCGACCTGGTTTCGACGTGGGTTGCAAAGCAGCGCAGGGCATACCGAGGACTGGTTACCTCGTAAATACATCCAGAAATCAATAACTGCAAACGATAACTCGTACGCACTCGCAGCTTAATCGCTGCTAGCTCTACACCACCTCGCCTCTCGGGTGGGCCGCAAGGCAAGTAGAGTCATTTAGAGAGGCTAGGACTCAACCGGGTTACTTGGTTGCTTCCGAAATTTTAGGTAACTCGCTAGTACAAAGGGTGCACATCCCCGTTGTCCTGGTTAAATTAAAAGATAGTGCTAAGTATGTAGAACTGTCTGTAGAGTGCTTGCGGACGTGGGTTCGATTCCCACCGCCTCCACCAGTATTCAAAAATAAAGCCCTGCCGGCGCAAGCCGGTGGGGCTTTGTTTTTGAATACGCGCATGAGCAGATGAAATCGGATCCACGTCCGGCACGGACGTGGGGCGGAGCCGGGAATTCTCGCCGCACCGCGGCGAGCCGGCGCAGCGACCTTGCGCTGGCAGCGCAAGGGCTCTCCGATTCGCCTGACTAAGCAGTCGCGCAGCGACTGTAACCCACTACACCGGCACCAATACGCCGCTGAATGCATTCCAGACAAAAGCTCGCCGCCCCAAGTCTAACCGAGCTTCGTTATTGAACACTCAACCGTAAATACTGCACTGCAGCAATTTTATGCTACGCACAACGCATGGGCAAAATATCGTTTCGTCCAAACGCAAAATCCAGCCCGCCAACGTAACACACTGTATCTAAAACCCAACGGATGTAACTTAAAGCAACGTAATACTTCTGAAATAAATACTTACAGCTTTGCGTTAGCGCAATGTTGTGCAACAGTATTTGTACGCGTAGTGACTATCCATCCGGCATGACGACCGGACAGCACGCGAGTTGCTTATAAATTTCCATCCCAGGAGTAGTTGTGAAGCAGAAAAGTATCTTGAATAAGAAAGCCATGGCCCTGGCCGTTACCCTGGCCATCCCAGCTCTGGTCGCTGCGCAAGAGGCTAACCAGCCTGAACCGAAGATGCAGCGTGTTGAAGTCACCGGCTCCAGCATCAAACGCACCGACACCGAAGCAGCGAGCGCAGTCCAGATCCTGACCCGTGCCGACATCGAAAAAACCGGCCAGACGACGGCGCTGGGCATCCTGACCGCCACCTCCTCGATCAGCACCGACATCAGCTCGGCTTCCGCCAGCTCGGGCAGCTTCGCCACCGGCTCTTCCGGCGTCAGCATGCGCGGCCTGAGCAAGGTTGCAACCCTGATCCTGGTCAACGGCCGCCGCATCGCACCTTACGGCCTGGCCGACGGCGCTCAACAGAATTTCACCAACCTGGACGCCATCGCCAGCGACGCCATCGAGCGTATCGAAGTCTTGAAAGACGGCGCCTCGGCAATCTATGGTTCCGACGCGATTGCAGGCGTGGTCAACATCATCCTGCGCAGCAACTACCAGGGTTTCCAGGTCAAGGGCCAGTACAGTGAAGCACCGCACTTCAATGACGCGCGCAACCGCAACCTGTCGGCAATCTGGGGCTATGGCGATATCGAGAAGAACGGCTTCAACACCTACCTGACCGCTGAAGCCTACAAGACCGACGGCTACAGCCAGGCCGACCAGGCCGCGCTCTACCCGGCATGGCACCGCCTGACCCCGGGCCGCTCGACCTACGATGCAAAGAGCTCGTTCTCGCCGACCGGTAACTACTTCCTGAGCAGTACCAACATTGTCGCCGCACCGGGCTGCCCGGCCTCGGACATCGATCCGGTCGACAAACTGTGCAAGTGGGATGCAACCCCGTACAACGGCCTGCGGACGGACAATAAGCGCCACTCGGTCGCCAGCAGCACCCACTTCCGCATCGGCAAGGATATCAACGCCAACTTCGAGATCACGACTGCCGGCGAAACCAGCGAATACATCGTGGCCCCGTTCAGTGTCAGCAACGGCAGCGCCACCAGTTCGCAGAGCATCTGGTACAACGTGCTCGCCGGCAAGATGGTTGGCCCGTTCTCGTACCCGAAACTGCCGGTTGGCCATCCGATGAACCCATACAGCACGCCGGTCGAGTACCGTGCGCGGATGATGGATACCGGCAACGGCTTCAACTTCAACCGTACCGATTCTGACCAGCAGCGCGTAATGCTTGCCCTGGACGGCACCATCGGCAACTGGGACTGGAAGTCGGCACTGGGCTACTCGCACTCGAGCGCGACCAAGGCCACCCGCGCCGTCAGCGCCAAGGGTTACACCGACGCGATCGTCAACAAAACCTACCAGTTCGGCAAGCAGAACGATCCGGCCCTGCTGGAATCGATGTTCCCGATTCGTACCACCGAAGGCGAAGCGAAGGTCAAGTTCTTCGATGCAACCGTGTCGGGCACCGTGGCCCAACTGCCAGCCGGTCCGCTGAACGTTGCATTCGGCACCGACATTCGCCAGAACTCGTACTGGATGAAGAGCTCGGATAACGTGCTGCGCGGCGACCTCGTCGGCATCTTCGGCCTGCAAGTGGACGACTCGCGTAACGAATACGCGCTGTTCACCGAGGCAATTGCCCCGCTGGCGAAAGGCCTCGAGCTGCAGGCCGCTGTACGTGCCGACAAGAGCACCGGCTTCGACGCCCACCTGTCGCCGAAGCTGGGCCTGCGTTACAACGTCACCGACAGCCTGCTGCTGCGCGCCACCGCATCCGGCGGCTTCCGTGCGCCGAATATCGTCGAATCCGGCGACGGCCGCGGCCGCAGCTCGGTTGCCACCGGCGTCAACGACCTGCGCCGTTGCCCAGTCGCCAACCAGCTGAACGCCCTGGTGCAAGGTGCAGCCGGCGCGACCACCGCCGACAAGGCTCAGGCCAACAGTTTCCGCAACGCAGAATGCTCCGCCGGCCTGCCGAGCTTCGTGTCGTCGAACCCGGACCTGAAGCCGGAAACCTCGCGTTCGCTGACCCTGGGCGCCGTGTTCGAGCCGATCAAGAACTGGAGCGCCGGCCTCGACTACTACTTCATCGAGCGCCGCAACGAAATCGGCACCCGTGGCGTGACCGACATCCTGAAAGGCGAAGCCAGCCTGCCGGCCGGCCAGCTGATCCGTGTCGACAATACCGCCAACGACAACGAGTTCCTGGCCCTGGTGAAGAAGTACGCGCCGAACAACACCATCAACTACGGCGGCGTCGGCCAGCTGGGCCTGGTGTACAACCCGTACGTCAACAGCGGCCGCACTCGTGTGTCCGGCTTCGACTTCGACGCATCCGGCCGCTTCAAGTTCATGAACACTGACTTCCGCCTGAAGCTCGACGGTTCCTATGTCTGGAAATACCAGAACTACAGCCAGGCGCTGAACGCTTATGACGAGAACATCGCCGGCACCTGGGACTTCTACGACTTCCCGGCGTCGCGCCTGAAGACGGTCACCAAGCTGTACATGACGAAGGGCGATTTCGACCACTCGTTGACCATGAACTACAACAGCGGCTGGGGCAACAACAGCCTTTCCTCGCCGACCTACTGCGTGACGCAGAAAGTCGCGCCGGAGAACATGGCGACCTGTAACCACGTCGGCAGCAACACCACCTTCGACTACTCGCTGACCTACTCGGGTATCGATCACGTGAAGCTGAGCCTGTTCGTCAACAACATCTTCGAACAGGATTACCCGATCACCTGGCGCGATGGCTACGTGGCGCAGTACCGCCGCGTGTCGGTTGCCGCGACCTACAAGTTCTGATCGCGTAACTCCCGGCAGTAACAAGGACCAGGCTTCGGCCTGGTCTTTTTTTTACGCGGTCGGTCCGGGATCGGTGCCGGGCGCCAGCATCAGCTCCTTGACGAGGGCGTCGTTGAAGGCCGGCAGGTCGTCGGGCTTGCGGCTGGTGACCAGGCGGTCGTCGATGACCACTTCGTCATCGGTCCACTCGGCCCCGGCATTGATCAGATCCTTTTTCAGACTCGGCCAGCTGGTCATGTGTTTCGACGTGGCGATGCCGGCATCGATCAGGGTCCACGGTCCGTGGCAGATCGCGCCGACCGGCTTGTCCTGGCCGTTGAAGCCACGGATGAAATCGATGGCCTCGCGGCTCATGCGCAGGTTGTCCGGGTTGGCCACGCCGCCCGGCAGCACCAGGGCGTCGAAGTCGGTCGTGTTGGCGTCGCGCACGTTCATTTCGACCCTGAACCTGTCGCCCGGCTGCAGGTGATTGAAGCCCTGCACTTCTTCGCCGGCGTCCTTCGGCGACAACAGCACCACGGTGGCGCCGCGCTCTTCCAGATACGAACGCGGGCTGGTGTATTCGATCTGCTCGACGCCGTCCGTCATCAGCATGGCGACGCGCTTGCCCTCAAGGGGCCTGTTTGACACCTGTTCCATCATTTCTCCTCCGCCAATTCTTTCAGGATGGCCTGGTTGAAGGCCGGGATGTCGTCCGGCTTGCGGCTGGTGACCAGCCTGCCGTCGACCACCACCTGTTCGTCCGACCATTGCGCGCCGGCGTTCTGCAGATCGGTCTGCAGCGTCGGCCAGCTGGTCATGCGCCTGCCGGTGACGAGCTCGGCGTCGATCAGTGTCCACGGACCGTGGCAGATGGCGGCGATCGGCTTGTTCTTCATGCCGAATTCGCGGATGAAGCCGATGGACTCGGCCGACAGGCGCAGCTGGTCCGGATTGGCCACGCCGCCCGGCAGCACCAGCGCATCGAAATCGCCCGGCTGGGCGTCGCGCACGTTCATCTCGACCTTGAACTTGTCGCCGAGGTCCATGTGGTTCATGCCCTGGATCTCTTCGCCGGCGCCCTTGGGCGAGACCAGGGTCACCTGGGCGCCCTGCTCTTCGAGGAAGCCGCGCGGCCCCGTGTATTCGACCTGCTCGACGCCATCCGTCATCAGGATGGCCACGCGCTTGCCCTGCAGGGCACGGCCTCCGGCCTGTTGCGCATTCTGTTGCATGACACTCCTCCTTGTCGTCGATATGCTTATCGCTGTTGGAGGTCGATTGTAGTTTTGCCCGCTGCAGGGCGGCGCTAGCGTGCCTCAGGGCAGCTTATGGAAACGAATCGATGCCCAGCGCGTGCAGGCGCGCGCGCAGGCGGCGCACCTCGTCGCTGAGGTCGACCACCAGCGCGGCCACGTCTTCGTTGGCATCGAAATCGCGCTCGACGCGCAGCAGGCTGCGGGCGCGCAGCAGGTCCCCGGAGCGGAAGCGCCAGGCCGTCAGCTGCACCTGGGTTCCAAGACCCGCTTGTCCGCCGAGGATGCCCGCACTAACTCGTTGCACAACCCAGTCGGGTTCGACACCGCAGGCGCGCGCCAGTTCATCGAGAGTCAGGGCGGCATCGTCGATCAGGACGCCGCTCACGATCGTCAGCTCTTGCATCGTCATGCTCCTATGCGTTCACGCGGATTGAAGGCCAGCTCGCGCGCCATCTGCTCGTAGAGCGCACGCGCACGGTCGCTGGTGGCCGGCGGCAGCACCACGTCCAGGATCAGGTACAGGTCGCCCGGCTGGGACGAGGGGATGCCCCTGCCCTTCAGGCGCAGCTTGCGGCCGCTCTGCGAGCCCGGCGGCACCGTCACCTCGACCGCGCCGGAAGGCGTCGGCACCGAAATGCTGGCGCCGAGCGCCGCTTCCCACGGCGCCACCGGCACGTTCTGGTAGACGCTCGCGCCCTCGACACGGTAGCGCGTGTCCGGGTTGAACTGGATTTCGAGGAACAGGTCGCCCGGCCCGGCGCCGCCCATGCCCGGATGGCCCTGGCCCGCCAGGCGCAGCTGCTGGCCCGGCGTGACGCCCTTCGGAATGTTCACGCTCAGGGTCTTTTCCTGCTGGCCGGCGCGCAGGGAGATCGTGCGGGTGGCGCCCTGGTAGGCGTCGCGCAGGTCGATCGCGATGGCAGCGTGGATGTCCTCGCCGCGCATCTGGAAACCGCCGCCGCCCATGCCGGCGCCCGCGCCCCCGCGCCTGCCGCGTCCCATGTGGGCGAACAGGTCGGCGAAGATGTCCTCGGCGCTGGCGCCGCCACTGCCGCCGCCGAAATCGTACTGCTGGCCCCAGTCCGGCGGCGGCTGGAAGTCCTGGCCGTGGCGCGGCGCCTGGCCGAGCGCGTCGTAGGCGGCGCGCTTCTCGGCGTCGCCCAGCACCTCGTAGGCCTCGTTGATTTCCTTGGTCTTTTCCGTTGCGTCCTTGTGCTTGCTGACGTCCGGGTGGTATTGCCGGACCAGCTTGCGGTAAGCCTTCTTGATGTCGT